>Ga0213863_10002358_pt1 | contig 13420 bp, 9 predicted proteins | sample PICome_8_FD_160128 | JGI IMG/M metagenome (GOLD analysis project Ga0213863, IMG submission 160128) | Coastal seawater microbial communities near Pivers Island, North Carolina, United States - PICO497 | ecosystem: Environmental > Aquatic > Marine > Coastal | place: USA: North Carolina | collected... | reverse complement strand
GTACCAACAGTATTAACTGTAATAGTTAATGTAGTTGCAGCATTTCCGTTACCACTTCCATCTGTTACGGCATTAGCTCCTACAGTAATAACTCCATCTGCTGTACTTGAAGCAGTAGGTGTAAACGTTGCTGTATACGTAAGACCTGATCCACTAATACTTGATAATGTACCACCAGTGGTAGTAATATCACTATCAGCAAAACCTGTTATTGTTTCAGACCATGTAAAGGTAATTGTTGCTGTTTCACCAATTGTAAGAGAGTTATCACTTGTTGTAATTGCAACTGTTGGGGCTGTTGTATCTACTACTGTATTAACTGTCATAGTTAATGTATCACCAGACGTATTTGCATTACTTGAGGTGTCAACTACAACATTAGATCCTACAGTAATGACACCATTTGTTGTGCTTGAAGCAGTAGGTGTGAACGTCGCTGTATATGTAGTACCAGAACCACTGATCGTTGATAACGTGCCACCAGTAGTGGTGATATCATCATTAGCAAAGCCTGTAACTATTTCAGACCAAGTAAAGGTGATTGCTGCTGTGTCACCAACACCAAGGTTACTATTATTTGTTGTGATTACAAGTGTTGGCGGTGTTGTATCAAGAACAGGAGGAGTATAACCAGAAGTCGCAACAAAACCTTTTGCTGTTATTGAAGTCCTAGTTGCGGATAGCCTCATCAGACTAACTCCGTTAATTCCAGTACTCCATCAGTAGTATCATCACGAATAACACAAATATAAGATCCGTTTGTAACTGCAAAATCTAGGCGTTCACCATCTCCAATAAAATGTGATGTATTAGCATCAGCAGTACCTGCTCCTTGTTCAAGCAGGAACCGAATATTCGCTCCTACTGCTCGCATTGAAACCCGATATACATTAGGACTAAGTTGCGTAGCAGTAGATGCAGCGCCTGCAGTTAGTTGACGTGCTACACCAGGACTTCCTAGAATTTCTACGTTTTGATTAAAGATCATTTTTTTAAATTAATACGGCTAACAATAAATTCAATTGCTTGATCATCTACAGTGTTATCGGTAGATTCAGCAATTTTTACTAGTAAATCAATTACTAGTTTTTTTACTGCTTCTGATTGTACAAAAGCAAATAGGATTGGACGAAGTAAAATAATCATAATGTTATTGTGTTAAGGCATTGGTACCCAAGGATCCTCTGTTATGTCAAATGCAGAGCTATATGGGATATCAGAAATATTTGCATATTCTACGTTTTCTGTAGGTAAACCATTGGTAGAATCATAATGTTCAACCACAGCTTTCCCATATTCATACGAAATACCCCACACATTTGCTGGAATTGCTGACCACATCGCATCTGTTCCTTTACATGGAATGCCGTCAGCTGAAATTGTTCTGTCTATTACATTAATTCCTAAATTTGTAACAGACTCAAGAGATATAGACATATTAATTAGGTAAAATTTCTGTTTTTGCTGGTTCGATTTGTTGCATTTGAACCATTGCTGTCATCAAATTACATTGAGCACGTGCAACATTGTCATGCTCTTCTCTTAATTTATCAACTGAGGCTGTAGTACCTCTAGTTTGACCTGCTAGTTCAACCTGTAGCAGAGGGATGAACCCTACAGCGCATCCCCAATTGTCAACATCTTGTCCTGTTTGTGGATCTTTTCCTGCTAAATGTGTATACCAAGCACATTTATGTTTTACACAATCTTTACGGATAAGAGGGCAGAATGTTTTATCCATTAGTTTTTAGTGCAAATAATAAAATCAGCATATCTGACTCTTAAATCTTGTGTGAAACTCGCGGTTGGTGAACCAGAAATTGTGTGTCTATGCTGTGTTGGGCTGAAACTTGCAGAAGCACCGTGATTGTGGCTGCTATTACCTCCGGTACTACCTGTGTTGTCGCTTGTCGTCCCTTGGTCAAAAGTAAAACGGCCATTGGCACCGCCTCCTCGTTCATCTTGAGCACTATTATTAGCAACTCTAGTATAACTATGAGAGTGCGATGGTATTTGACTTGTAGTGAGAGTGTGCCCCTGAACGGTTACACTGACTGATCCTCCAGCATTTTCATAACCAGTATAAAGATTACTAAGGTCTACTGTTGCTGAATTGCTCCAATTTTTAAATACATTAACAAAATCAACATTACCACCAGTAACACCACCACTACCGCTAACAATTCTGAGAGTATGGTTATTTATTGAAGTGCTTTTAGTCCAACCTGTTGGCGCGGATGTTTCATAGAACAACATTGTTGTACCAGAAGGTATATCACTACCACCTGATCCAGAAACAGTAGCAAACGATAAAACACCACTACCATTAGTTTGTAAAACTTGGCTTGAAGTACCATCTGATGAAGGATATGTCAGACCATTTAGTCTAACTGTACCTGAAATGTTTTGACCATTGACATCTAAAGTACCACCAAGTTGTGGTGAAGTATCTTCTACAATGTTTTTTAGAAATGTACTTGCTAATTGATTGTCTGCAACGGTCCCTGTAAGATTAGATGTTGGTAGAGCACCACTTAAATTAGTAGCAGTAACGTCTCCAGTAATGTTAATGTTACCTGTTCCAGTAATATCATTACTGTTTACATCTAAATTACCACCAAGTTGTGGTGTTGTATCTTCTACTACATTTGATATACCACCACCACCACCTGAAGCACTACTAAAACTAAGAACACCAGTACCGTCTGTAGTAAGTACTTGTCCATTGGTTCCAGTATTATTAGGTAGTGTCAGAGTGTAATTAGCAGCCGCACTATGTGGCGGTCCTTTAACTTTTACACCATGAGTATTAACCTCACAGTTAAGTGTGATTTGACCTGAACCGTTTGTTGAATCACCTGTTACTACTGGTAGATTTTTTGTTAGGTACCGATCTTCTGAATCATTTGCAAAATAACTCATATAGACCCAACTAGTAGCACTCGCATCGTATCTAATACGCACAGTTAGTCCACTAGAACCTACAAAACCTACAGGTACACCTGACAGTGGTGAAAATGATTCAATTCCCGTGCTATTAGAAACCTCAACAAAATCATCATTAGAAGGACTTGCAGGAATAGATGCTACGTTAGCAATAAGCGTAAACAGCACAGCATTGGATACAGCTGAGCTTGCAGCATTAGCGGCTGAAAGAGCTGCAGCTGAATCGGCAATAGCTGTGGTTGCGTTTGTGTTTGCTGTATTAGCAGTTGTAATTGATGTATTAGCTGTAGTAAGAGCAGTTGTTGAAGTAGCCAATGCTGTATCAGCTGATGTCTTAGCTGCAGCTGAAGTTGTATTAGCTAATTCAGCGTTAGCATCAGATTCCTGCGTAACATATAAACTTTGAGTGAAATTTTGGTTTAAATCTTCTGCTTTAATAGCAGAACCAGGGAAAAATGTAGCACTCAGTAGGTCAATAGCTGTATCCCTAAAGATACGAATAGCTACACCATTAGCTGGTGCTGATGTAAATGCAATTGTTGTCGCGTTGGCAAATGTAAATGCAGTTGTAGCAACTGAGTCAAGTGTTATCTTGACATCTGATTGTTTTAGATATTCAAATGTAAATGAATAGTTCGTGGTTGAACCATTTCCTGTATATGTATTTTGTGTAGTTGCCATTAGTAACGAATGTTAAGGGTTGAATCAATTCCAGGCATTAAACCTTGCTCAGCTCTTTGATCAGTCATTTGTTTTTCCATAATACGTTGTTCAATAGAAAGACGTACTGGGGATTCCAATTCACTAAAAGCTAATTCTTCAGCATTTTTTAGTGCTGTATCCAGCATCATATGGATCTGATCATATTTACCGATAGGTACTTTATCAGAAGTTATACCATTTCTACGTGCTTCTTGTAGTTCATTGATAGTATTACGTGCCTCAGCTGTACGCATAATATTTTTAATTTGATCTCTAAAATAACCCCTTTTACCCATAAGGCTACTTAATTCAGAACGTTCAGTAGTTAACAAATCAACACCATTACGTTTCTTAAATGCACTAGAAACATCAAATTCAATATCATAGAGGAATTTTTCTTCTTTAGACATTGCAGGATGTACTTTAAGTGGTGAATAAGAATTATAAACACGTTGTAGCATTGTATATTTATTTGGTGCTTCACCTGTAACAGGACTGATTACAGTAGGTAATCTGTTAGCAGGATCAAGTACACCTAGTAATTGGTTACGATTAGCAAGGTTACTGATTATATCATTATTAATTTCTTTTAGACCACCATCTAAAATCTTACCAAATTCATTACGTAAACCACCTAAAGGACCAAGTGAGTTAATTTGACCAGCAGCAAAAGTATTAGCAGCAAATTGGTTTCCACTTAAAGTTTCTACAAGAGGACGTAATGCAGACAAACCAGCTTGATCAGTCAAACCAGCTGCAAGTACAAAAGCTGTTTTTTGGAATAAGTTCTCTGTAACTGCTTCACCAAGCATATCAAAGTTATCAGCAATGTTAGCTACAGTAGCAACCCAATTACTTAAACCAGGTCCAAGTACTTCGTCATATTCAAATCTAGTACCATCAGGTCCCACAATTGAACGCTCTTTCCAGTTACTATTTTTAGTACGTGCTCTTTGTAACTGTCTATCAACATTACCGTCACCTGTCATACTAAATAAACCATCACCAAATAGTTTATCTTTTAAAACAGAACCAATAGCCAAAGAAGTTACAAAAGTACCAATTGCTTTTTTACCTAATGTTTTATTTTTTAAATCTACAATAGCATTTAACCTAGCTGTTTCATCCATTTGAGTTATTTTATAACCACGTTTAGTAAGAATACTTTCTACTAATTCAGGTTGTTCTATAAATGTTTCAACAGAGGTATAAGCTAGTTCATTTACATCACGTTGAAAAGAACGTAAAGGTGCAGGTAAATAATCATCAGCAACTCTAACCATATTTGCCATAGTTCCGGGGAACATGATAAAAGGTCTTAGCCCTGGTATTTCTTGCAAAAGACCATTTAGTTGGGTATTTAATCCAGTATCAAGGTTTAATGCAATCTCTCCAGTATTATATTTAACTGCTTCATCTACAATAATACCGTTTTCATCAAACATACTATTGTATTCTTTATCAGCAATTTTTTTAATATTAGCAGGTGTTGCTTCTTTACCAAGACGTTCTAGCTCATCCATGGCACGGAAACGTGCAGTAGCATTAGCTAGATTAGCAGAAGTAAATCCATCAAAACCAGTAAATAGATTAGGTGTGATTCTAAATACAGGATCAGCTGCCATCTGTTGTAGATTTTCGTATTGATCTACAAGAAATTTAAAACCAAGGTTGCCTTTTTCTGCTTCAAGTCTAGCAATGTTTTTGTATTGTGCTAGTTTTTTTTCATTTTTAATTACTAAGTCCAACCTAGTTGCACTAGCTACACTATTAGGATTTTGGGATGCTTTCATGAATAACTTACCAGCATAAGGTAAAGCTTTCATTTGAGTATCTAAGATAGCGCTGTATGCCATCCAGCCCCGTTGTACTGATTTAAGATCTTTGTTTAGTATAGCACCAGCAAAATAAGATACTGGTTCTGCAACCAATCCACTTAAGTTACCATACAAAGCTCTACCAGCTGTACCAGCAGAAGACAAAATAGAATTAAAGAAATTAGCTCTAACAGCTTGATCTAAGATATTAGGTGCATCAGGAGTACCATCAATAAGTGGACGCCAACGAACAAAGCTATTTAAAATATCTTCATTCATTTTAGTAATACTATTAATCTTACCGTCACTAAGCTCATATAATTCAAGGAATGAATCAAGAACTTCTGGGTTATTTTCTTGTAAATATTCCCAGCTTTGGGTAAACCTATCACTTTCGTCTTGGATAATACGTAAAGCTTGTGGTGTATCCTCTTGGATTTGTTTGACAAGTTGTTCAGGTGTCTTGCCGAATGCACGTACTCGTTCACCTAAACGCATAATACCACGTTTCTTATCTAAATAATATTTGGTAGTACCTTGTAGTTGTTGTAGATATGCAAGATTATCACGAATCTTTTCTTTAGCTTGATCAACAGCAGCTGAACCTCGGTTAAGTCTAACACCTTCAGATAGGTCAGCGATTTGACCTGATAAAGAAGTAGCAGTATAAGCTTGCGCTTTAGCGATATCCATACCAGTAAATTCTTTAGCTTGATCGTTGATCATCCTAAAGATACCAGCATAACCTTCATCAGTTAATGTCTCGACACCAAACTCATTTTTTACAATAACAGGATCAAGAATCTTACGAATCTCATCAACACCAACAGTAGGGTCAAACAATTCAAGTACTAAGTTATCACCTTGTTCAGAAATTTCATCAAAACTAATTGACCAATCAGCTGCTTCCATACCATAACGGTCAGCATCTTTGAGTTGTTTGGTAAGACCAAGCGTAACTTCTTCGACACCACCTGGTGTAGTAATAGCATACTTCCGAGCAGGTTCACTAATGAAGCTACCTAAACGACCATAAACTGATCCTTTGTTTTTAGCAATACGTACTGCATCAACACTAGCACCAATAATACCAAAATCATCCACAGAACGCATCCCAACTTCATTCCAATCATAAAGGTCATTCACACCTTTTAATGGGACATTAGCATTAGGATTTACAGCTTGGTTGTAATACCCAAGCTCATCAAGATCTGCCTCTTGTTTAGCAGCATACCTAGATAGTTCTTCTACTGCATCATCGCTTTTAGCAGCTGGTGTTATATCATCAATAATTTTTTTAGCTTGTGATGTTTCACCTACCATTTTAGGTGCTCTTTTAAATGTTTGACCTACTTCATCAATTGCAGAACCAAACTTACCAAGGAACCCTACAAATGGAATAAGAAAACCAAGACCTAAATCTTCATTGATGTTTTTAATACGTTTTTCATCTGGACTATCAGTATCTAGTGTAGCCCAGCTATCAGGAATAAAATCATATTGTGGTGGCAAAACTTTTTTAAGAGCACCAAAAGCATTATCTTCTTCATACTCAGAGCTAAAGGCGCCGACAGCAAGACCAGAAGCTGCTTCTATACCCCTAGAACCAAGGAACTTCATAAAGGCAGTATTACCTAACCTATTGATGATGTTACCAGCTCCTAGAGCTGAAGTAGAAGCACTTTGTGCTTTTGATGCGGCTGCAAACCCCACCCCTTGTAAGGCTAGTGTAGGGACAACAACAGAAGAAATAGACCTTACTGCTGATGATATACCGTTTTCATAAGGCGTTACCTTAGGGATCTGTGCACTTTTTGGTAGAAATTTATTAGCTAGATCAGTGACTGGATCCAATACACCACCAACAGGAACAGCAGTAGCTAGTTCCATAGCGTATCTAGGATCAGTAGCAAAGCCTTCTACTTCACTGCCGACCCCACCGCTCATTTGCAAACGGTTCCATTCCCCACGGCTCATGCCCTGGGCTTCGTAATAAGAGTAATCTTTACTTGGATCAAATGGTTCAGCAGCCATTTCTGGTTGCATTGTAACCTCACCCGTAGGCAGAGGTTGTTCAGATGTTGGTGCAGTTTGACCTCCCGTAGGAGGTTGTGTCTCTTGTTCTTGAAGTTGCTGTTGTTGCTGTTCGTAAGCTTCAACTCTCTGTTGAATTTCTTCTAGTTGTTCATTAGAGAGTTGCTTGTTACGATCTTCTTCACTCAACACATATTCACTGCCAACATTTGAATAATCTAATGGATCGTTCATGTTGTTTGTTTTTTATTTTAATTGTGATGCAATGGTTCTTCTTAAAGAATCATAATTTCTATAAGGTGTCATTGATCCACTACCAGGAGCAGCGGGTGCTAAGAAATCAATTGACGCAATAGTACCGTCATAACTTTGTACACTACCAGTACCACCTTGTTGACCAATAATTTCACCTAAACCAATACTTTGACCTCTAGACTGTGTGGGTGCTGTTGGTAGATGTCCATATAAAACATCGACAGGTTCTCCAGTAGCCGGGTCAATAGATTCAATGACTAAGTAATGGCCATAGCCTGATCCATTAGCATTTACTTGATACCCTGTATCTTTTACGATACCTGGTAATACTGCTGGGAAGTTATGATCTTCAAAGAAAACATCAATACCAGGTTGCCCTGTGTCATAAGTAATAGAAGATACTTGAGGAGCATATGTATTTAGTGGTACATTAACAGTACCAGTCATACTAGCTCTCGTAGGACCAGCTGTACCTGTAAGGTGAGCCGTGCCACGAGAAAGTCTAACTTGAGACATTTTCTCAAAATCAGTAAATCACTTTTGAACTGTAGGTACTTGATCAAAGATAGCTTCTTCAGCTGGTGAGGCTGTTATCAACTTTCTATTGGCACCATACTTTTCATTAGATGCTTGAATTTGTGCATTAATAGCAGCTATAGGATTTACTCCTGCAAGTTTCGCAGCATATTGAATATTAACTGGAATCTTAAAAGTACCGTTATCAGCATAATAAGAATTTACAGTAGTTTCAATTTGAGTTTCAGACAATACAGCATTTGGCGCACTAAAGACACTACCAACGTTTGCATTATTTTGTAGAATAAGCTTATTTAATTCATTACGCTGTTCTTGAGAACTAGCTGATAATGATTGAGTAGCACCTTGAATGTTTGGGAAAGTTGGTTTATTAAGTGCACCTGTTTCTGTATAAAATTTATTTGTTTTATCTGTAGCACCTTTAGCAATATAATCTGTAAGTTGTGCGTAAGCTTGATCAGCAGCTGCGTCAAGTGGAACACCTTTATCAACTAAAGCTTTAAAGAAATATTTGTATTCATTTTTTAGAGCATTGGTCACAATAATAGTTGTACCCGAGCCTGGTCCTTCTACAGTAGGATCAAACTTTGTTAGTGTTTTAGCTTCAGAAACTAAACTTTTTCGCATTAAAGAATACTTAGGACCATACTTAGCTTCTTCTTGTTGCTTAAATGCTTTGATAGCTTCAAGTTGCAATTTAGGGTTTTCGATAGAATCAATGAAAGCTGAATCTAATGTTTGTGTTCTAGCTTTAGCTTGAATGCTTGCTACTTCAGCATCGTAGTTTTCTTTTAATGCTGCTTTCTTTGCTCGTACATAACCACTAGGCAATGATTGATTAGGATATCTTTCATAGAATTCTTTTTCAAACGTTGCTGCACCTGTTAGGTCGCCTTGTGCGTCAGCATTTTCAAAGTACTCTTGCATTTGTGGCAAAGCACTATTAGCAAAATCTTGTGCTTCAATACGAACTCTAGTTTGGTCACCACGTAAGAAATCTGTTCGAGCCTTACGTCTAGCAGCGATAGCATCCTGATAACGTTGGCTATTACCACGTTCTTCAAGAAGAGTTTTATCACCTAATAATTTAGTGTTATTTAATTCTTCTAATGAATAACGAAATGAACCATCAGCATTTTGTTGCGTAAATAGGTTAAAGACTGCCTTTAAAGCGCCCTCTCTACCAACTTTAGGGTTTTTTAACAATGACCTAAAACCCATTCCAATTCTACCTTGCTCCATATGAGACAATGCTTCTTGCTCAAGGTTAGAATAATTAATATTAGTTGCATTGCTAGATGCTTGTTGCATTCTAGTAGTGCTATATTTATTAACAAATTCAGTAGAATCGGCTAAAAATCCTGGTTCAAGTGAATTTACATTTAAACCAGCAGCTCCGTATAACCTTTTTTGTACTTGAGCTAATACAATACCCATCTTATCGGGATCATTAACAGCTTCTATACCTGAAAACTTTTTACCATTTTTATCAGTAAAAAGCTCTTCAGTACTTTGAAGTACCCTATCAGTCAACAAAGGAGTTTGTTGTTTTATAATCTCATTATAATAACCCTTTTTCCAATAATAACCACGACCAGGATTAGCTGCAAGGCTTTTCGATACTCCTAAAGATGAGTCTAAACCTTTAGCTCCTGCAATAACTACATCATTATCATACTGTTCTATACTAACATCAATCTGACTTTCAACTGTTGCAAAGTTATTTTGAGCTTCAAGATCAGTGAGAAATTTTTGACGAGCTTCTTGTGCTCCCCCTTCAGTTTGATCTATAATCATCTGCTGGGTTCTTTCAGCCGCTATTTTACCAGCAGTTGCACTGAAATTAACTAAGGATGTTAGTGCTGATTCTAGTTTTCCTTCTTCAGAAGCAGCTTGCCTTGCTTTAAATTTTCTTTCATTTTCTCTATTTAATCTTTCAGTCTCAGCGTTTTTCTTTAAAGTCTCACCTATTCTTTCTTGTTGACGCTGTTCATAGACAGCGTTTTGTTGCATTGCTTGTAGATTCTCTTGACGTTGCTGATTTGCAGCGTTACGTTGATCTTCTAAATTACGGATAACCCGGTTACCTTCTTCTTCCATTCGAGCAATACCAGCCCTACTAAGTTGAACAGGTTGGAATCCTCTTGGTTTTGTAGCGGGTTGGTATTGTAGTCGTGCCATGGTTAATAACTAAAATTACTATAGTTTTGGTTTAAAATGCCTGTCCCCATTTGCGCAGCAGTGTTAAAGCCCTGTGCCATCCCAGTAGCCGCAGTAGCCGCATTACCCGCCATATTAGGTATACTGGGAAACAAAGAGCCTAATGACGTTCCTAAAGACATAACCGATGTTGCTATTCCAGCTGCTTCGCCCACTACATTAACCACTGAATCAAAACCTGTCGCCACACGTTCTCCTTTCGGGACTTTTGGTGCATACTCGAACAATGGTGCAATAAATTTACGTTCTGGTGTCATTTGTGGTTCAGGCGCATAAGCCAATTCTTCAGGAAATAAATTAAGATTTGCAAAAGCTTGAGTATCAGCCTGATATTTTTGCAATTTAATTTGCTCAATCTGACGAACTTGCTGAGCCATAGCACTTCTCATATTGGCTTCAAGAATTTTTGAATTGTATTTAACTTCATCTTTAGCTAAATCAATCTTCATTTCGGCTTGTTCTTGAACTGTACCAATATTCAGTCTAGCTCTTTCTTGAGCTGTAGTAACACCTAATGCAAGCCTGTCTAAATTAAGACCTACTTGTGTTTCAGCGATACTAGAGTCAACTTGTATTTTAAGTAAATCTATAGCAGCTTTTTTTCTAGAACCAGATAAACTAGCATCAAGAACAACTAAATCACGAAACGATGCAGCTGCAGTAGATTGTAGTCCCTTTTGTCGTGATTTACCAGCTTGACGTAATGCTGCTTTACCACCCTTTTGTAATCTTTCTACAAGTTTAGCTTCTTTTTCAAAAGTATTTCTCTTAGTAAGTTCATTTACATTTTGTTGAATACTTGCAGAATCAGTCCTACGTTGACTTTTAATCCCTGATAATTTAACACCTTGTTCTAATTTAGAAATACCTGCTAAGTTAATTTCGGACATTACACCGAAATTTTCTGATTCGATTTTACTTCTTACATTATAATCTTCAAACTTTAAGGTATTTTCTAAATCAGCTTGCATCGATTCACGTTGAAACGCCTGACTTAAAGCAAGATCTTGTATGTAAGCCATTTGATCATTGATGGCTGCATTTTCTGATAAAGCGTTGAACTGGCTTTGTCTCTCATAAAGATCTTGACTTTTATTATAAGAAGCTAAACTTTGGGCATATTGATAGTCTTGGATTTGCTTGCCATACTCCCAATTACGTTTAGCAGTTTCATACTGATAATCCCTATTTGCAAAGTAGTTTCCAGCTTCAGCTTCATAAACCTCCATGTTATAATCATGGCGTCTCTCTGCTTCCTCATCCCACCTTTCTTGCTCTTCTCTTTCTGCTGCTCTTGCTTCTTTGTTTCTGTCTCTGCCTGTTACCCAGTCGCTAATAGTGGATCCAATTGATGCCATTACTGCCTCCTATAAAATCGTGGTGAATAAATACCTTCCCATGTCATCGATACTAACGATACAGGGTATGGGTAATTGCTTGTTACTTTAAGTTCAAAATTAGTATTACGTTGATGGATTGGTATAGTGAATTGGTGTTCGGATGTTACAGGACTACTGTCTGCTACATATGTACCAGCATCAGTTACATATTCTACATTTTTCCATTCATCAGAACCACCAGCTTTTACTTTAAATAAAACTGGACCTGTCCTACCAACAGAGAATGTAACTCTTGATATAGTTAGTGTGGCTGTATAATCAGATGTTGTAGGATCACGTTTATAATAAAACTTTGGCATGGTTGTTTCAAAATCATAACCATAACCTATAACGATACCATCAGCATAACTTGTATAGTCACCTTTTACTTCAAAGTAACGGTAACCTGTACCAATTTCAGTACGTTCAGTAGCAGCTAAATAGAACCCAGCATCAGCATCAACGACTGCATCTGTTCCTACATCGGCTGCTGGTACACTAAGAAGCATGATAGCTTCCTTTTGTTGGAATGGAGTATAGGGTGTATAGATCTTAGTAACCTCATTGGTTGAGTCATACACCACCGCATTGACACCTACAGCAGGCTGTACTGGCCTTGTAGCCATGTCCAGGCATGTATTACCAGTAATACTATTAGCGCCTACTACAGAGCTTCCTGAAGGGATCTCATCGAGAATAATCTTACCTAGTGTATATTCATCTTCATGTTGAGATACAATAACTACAGAGTCATTGATAATATCTGCAGTTTGAATATTACCTGGTAATTGCCATTTAGTCCATGCTTGGAATAGGTCTTTTTCACCATTGTTATAATACCTATAAAGATATAGATATGATGTAGCACTATCAACTAGCATAATCACAGAGTTCTGTGGACTAACTGTTAACCCATCTACAGTATCAGGAATCCATTCTAATACAATTTTACTAATGTCAACAACAAGTGGGCTTTGTTCTACATCACGTAGTTGCATAGTAAATAACTTACTATAGCCTGGTACTCTATTAATAAAAGCTGATGTAATACCAACATCTACAGGTGCTATATCAGTTGCCATTTCATAGTTAGACAATGATCTGATAACAGCAGTAGTAGGTGTTAAGATACTAGCATCAGTTGAGTACACTTGGAATTGTTGACGTGCACTAAATAGTAATAGACCTTGTGGAGATGGTAAGACATCCGACAAAGTAACTGGCCTAACACTAGATACATTTAAATCAATAGGATCAGAATCAATTTGTGTTAGAGCAGACTTAACAAAGAAGTTAAAGGTATCATTTGCAACACCAAAGATTACGTTGTCTTGTGATAACAATCCAAATCTATTACTATAGAAGAAAGAAGCTTGAACAGTATGACCAATAAAAGAAGGTATAGGGCTTGTTACATCATCACCTGCTTCACGTGCTTTCCATGCAATAGGGTTAAATGAAAAAGTTAATGCACCTGTATTCTCAAGTTGATACGGCATTGTAGCTGCATCAAGACCTGGTGAAGCATCA
>Ga0213863_10002355_pt1 | contig 13425 bp, 7 predicted proteins | sample PICome_8_FD_160128 | JGI IMG/M metagenome (GOLD analysis project Ga0213863, IMG submission 160128) | Coastal seawater microbial communities near Pivers Island, North Carolina, United States - PICO497 | ecosystem: Environmental > Aquatic > Marine > Coastal | place: USA: North Carolina | collected... | reverse complement strand
TTCGATTCAAATCGAAAGTTTACACCCGGAAACGAAAAAGGAGAGATTACAAACCCGAGCGATGGTTCGGACGGTTTTATCGTCCATTTTGAACGAAGGAAGAGAAGGGAGGAAACCATCGCAGCGTAAAGTCGTCGATCCGTCTTCGTTGGAGTTTACGTTCAACGAGAAAGGGAAACCGTTTTTGAAACAGTCGACGACGACGACGACGACGAGTTCTTTTGCGAATTCGAACGAGGAAGAGGAGTCGACGAACTCGTTTTCGTCGTCGTCGATGTCGTCTGAAAATTTGGATATTCAGTTTAGCGTGTCGCACTCGAAAAATGTCGTCGCGATGGCGGTGACGACGGACGGGAGACGCGTGGGGATCGATTGCGAAGTGGAGAAGAGAAGGACGAAAGACGCGTGCTTGAAATTAGCAAAGAGGTATTTTAGGAAAGGCGAGGCGGTCGAGAGGATTGAAACCGCGTTAGCTAAAGAGGAGGACTGGGGGAGGAGGGTGTTTGTCAGGTATTGGTGTTTGTGCGAAAGTTACGTGAAGGCGTTAGGGGTTGGGATTTCCGGCAGGCCGTTCCGGAACTTTGACATCGCGGTGACAGAAAAAAGGAACGACGACGACGAGCGCGAAGACATCTCACTCTTTGAATCGGATCCAGAAACGTTCGGTCGATGGCGGTTCCAGCTCTTTCGCGAGACACCGACGATAAAAGTCAAAGAGGACGAAAGAAGTATCGTCGCCGTATGCGTCGAAGACGATGACGAAGACGAAGACGACGATACCAATACTAATAGAAATATCACTTCTCCGTCATCGAAACGAAAAAGGAGACCGCCGATTGTCTCCTCCATCACGCGCGTTCGACCTTTACTCGATGATATACACGATTCGAATGACAACAACGAAAAGAGTTCTAGCGCGATAGCCGACATCGAAGACGACGACATCGAGATTTTAGCCGCTTCTTCTTGACTTTTGTAACGCATTTTTTATGCATTAAACAACATGTCAAACATTCTCCCTCTGCGCTGTCAGCGCATCTCTTGCGACTGTCTTCTCTCCGAGACGAATAAAAAATGCGTGCACCACACTCAACCGCCTCAGTTTCGAGACGGCGAAAAGCTTTGGCCGTGTTGTAATAAACGAAGCAAAGATTTCAACGCGTTTTTGAGCATAAAAGGCTGCCGGGAACTGGATTCGCATTCGAGCGAAAAACGAGTCGTCTCACCACAGACGACGAGAACGACGAGCGCGAAAGAAGAGAAAGACGACGCACTTGGTGTTGAAAAGTGTCCTCGGTGTTCGAACGGCTTCGCGTGCGAAATGCACCCGGAAGAGAGCAAAAAGAACGAAGAGAAAATGAGACGAGTGAAAGAGCTGAAAGAGCAGAAGAAAAGAGAGGAGGAACTCGAGCGAGCGAAGATGGATCCGAACGCGCTACAAACGTGCAAACGAACAGGATGTGGAATGAAATTTAGAGAGAGCGAAAATACGAGCGATAATAGTTGTCGATATCACAAAGGGAAGCCGATTTTCCACGAGAGGAGTAAAGGGTGGTCGTGTTGCGCGAGCGGGAAGAAGGCGGTGTACGACTTTGACGAGTTTTTGAAGATTCCGCCGTGCGCGGTTGGGAGACATTCCGCGGTCGTGGAGGAGGAGGAGGAAGGTGAAGAAGAGTAGGAGGAGGAGGAGGTTCTTCGTGTTTCTTCTATCTAGGTTGTAGTTTTTCTAGTCATTATTAAATGCGCATTAGTCGTTATTACTCTTGGAACGCGCCTAACGTGGCCACGTCGTCTAAGAAGTTCAAGTATTGGTCGTCTTTACCCTTCTCGTCCTTCTTTTCCTTCGAGACCTTTACGACCGTTGGCGCCGGGTTAACTTTTTTCTTCCTATTCTGGTCGCCGCCTCTTTGCACGCGCAAGTGCGCCGGGACGAGTTTTTGCAACGCTGGGTTTTGCGACGGCGCGGCGATGGTGGTCGCTTCGCCGCGTATGGTGGCTTGCTCTTGAGACTTCTTTTTTACAGCCATTGGCGCGGCCGGGGAGAAGAAGTGTTGTTGCGGTGGATTGTTGCCGCGAGCATTACTCATCGAGTGTATCGGCGGCGGGCGTTGGTAGATGTTGGCGGCACGCATGGGTTGGTGGGAAGGAGGGGGTGGTCGAGATATCGACGCCATGTGCGACTGCGCCTTCATTTCCAGCGTGTTGCCGAACATTGGCGGTTTGTTGATGGTCCTGGCAATGTCGATACCAACCGGCGGAGGCGGAGGTGGAGGCGCCGTCGTTTCTACTTTTTCTACTTCTTTTTCTTCTTCGTCCTCCTCCTCGTCGTCGTCTTCATCGGTATCGTCTGGAGGTGGTGGCGGAACAACGATACCGTCTATAACTATCTCTTCTACGTTCTCCTCCTCCTCCTCCTCGTCCGACGGCGGCGGCGACCCGCTCGGCGCAGGCGGCATCCATCCCGGCGGCGGTCCTACCGGCGGCGGAACGACAACGTCGGTGTACTTTTCCTCATCTTCATCTTCGCTCGCATCTTCTCCTTCTTCTAACAACGGCGGCGGCGGACCTTTCGGCGGGCCCGGTACTTTTTTTTCTTTCTTCGCCTTTGCGCCGCTGTCAACGTTGAACATTTTGGTGAAAATATTCCCGCCGCCTTCCTCCTCGTCGTCGCTACTCTCGCCGCTACTCTCGCCGTTACTACTCTCCGTGTTTTCTTCCCCGTCTCTTTTCCTCTTCCTCTTTTCCGGTGCCGGCAACGCCATCCCCGCGTCCACCTTCCCGCCTCTCTTCCTCTGCACGTACTTCTGCGGCTTCCCCGGCGGCGGTTTCCCGAGCGGATTGAGCGTCGGATGATAATACACGCTATCTTCCGCATCTCTCGCAGAGTCGCCGACGTAATCATCGTACGCGATTTTATTGCCATTATTACTACTCCTTTTAACCCCACCATTATTTAATGCCGCTGTTGGTCCGATGTCGTTCTTCGGCGTCGTCTTCTTTTCCTCCAACAACCGCTTCTCTAAACTTTTCAATCTCTGCACATCTTTCTCATCCACGTTCGATTTTGGTTTCCTTTTGAGTTTTTCGTACTCCTGTTCGACTTCTTCGCGGGATAACTTCGTAAACTTTTCTTTGTTTTTCAGTTGTCGTTGTTTCTTTTGTTTCAGGAGCAGTTGTTTCTGCTTTTGTTTCCGGAGTTTCTCCACTGGATTTAAGGCCATTTTGCTCGAGAATTTCCCCTAATTAGTACTACTACTAATAAAGAGTAGTTTATACCACAAAAAGCAGCACTCTCTCTCTCGTGCACCACCTCCTAACTAAGTGGTTTGTTAAAGTATATATACTGCGACTAAAGTCTTCTTCAAACGCAAAAGGAACGCTCTCCTCCGTGCTCTCTTACTCTCTCTCTCTGTGTGTTTTGAGCTTCACTTTTGTCTCGTTTTTAAAGGGAGAAAGAAACACACTATTTAGGGTTTTAGTGTACCACTTTAAAACCCTAAATATGTCCTTGCACGCTTCGCGAGCAAAAATGGACGAAAAGGCGGCAAAGCGAAGCGCGCAGTTTACGACCGACACTCGGAGAAAGAACACGCAAACAGATGATGCAAGAAGAACGTCTTTTTAAGAGAACGACGACGTGTATGTAAACATCATTTTATACCCTTCTTTAAATAAGAGAGAGAAGCGTTTTTGTTCGTCTTTTAACATCTCGTCATGGGGAAGAAAAAAAAGAACGGAGAAAACAAGATGTCTTTGCAGGAGTTCTTCAAACAAACGCCGATGCCCGTACGGGCGAGCGGGATACTGCACGGCAGAGACGGCGGTGGTCAGGAGTTTGACAGTAGCTTCGATGGCGGTTTTACCGCGAATGCTACGACTCCTGGTTCGGGAAAGAAAAAGACGAACACGGTAAGCCCCTTCCGGGGAAACGATTCGGCGTCGTTTAGTTCGTCCGTTTCGCATCTCATCAACGGCACGATTGACTTTCGAGTCGGGTTTAAAGTCCTCCAATTGAACGAAAAGAGCAACTCGAACGTCGGGGAAATGTTTGTCCATTTAGAGGACACCGAGCTGGACAAACTCTACGCGAATAAAATCATCAAACGCGTGGACGTTTTGTTCGGAAACGAGGCGTTAGGAAGCGTGGAGATGGCGCGCGCGCCGTTCGTGGCGACATTTCAAACCGAGCTGAAAGGCGTGGACGTGCTGATTAAGATCACGTTTCGGTCGAGTTTACATCGACCGCCGGTGAAGTTTACGAAATCGTTTGAGTTTTTCGAGTGCGCGGAAGGCGACGCGAGAGAGACGATTGAACGCGTGGATTTTAAACCGGAGTTGATAAAGAAGATTTTAGTGGTGAAGGGAGAGGAGAGCGGCGAGGATGAAGACGGAGAGGAGGAAGGGAAACGGACATCCCGAGCGGCGAAGATGTTGAGTAGCAATAGTAGCGGGAGTAAAAAGAAAGACGCGGCGGTTGCCAAACGAAGATTTACGTACCCGAATAACAACGCGACGGCGACGAGTAATATGTTCCGGAATTTAGATTTGGAGAGCAATAACGACGACGACGATGACGACGACGACGATGACGACGAAAAGAGCGACCCAGAAGAAGAAGAGAAAAAAAGTAGCAGTGGTAGCAGAAAAAACAACAAGCAAACGCCGGCGGATCCAAACGTGTGGACGGTGAAGGACGTCGGGAACTGGTTGGAATCGAACATGCTTGGTTTTTTGGTTTCTAGGTTCGCCAACTCCGCCGTGGATGGGTACGTGTTGTTGAGGTTGACCGATCAAGACGTTCTGAAAGATTTACGGGTAACCTCTCACGTGGAACGATTGAGATTGTTTCGAAACATCGACGCTTTGAAAGCTTCTCGCGTTCCGTTCGAAGAGAAGACTCGATCGCTCGAGAAGGAAACGAGGGATAAGTTGAACCGAACTACGGCGAGTACTAATTCGTTCAACACTCCGGTAGATTTGTTGGAAGCGGACGTTTCTTGGTTACAGTTTGTGTTACCCATGAGGAGATTAGCCGTCTTGAGCGGGTGGCTTTCTCACGTCGTCGATGAAGTCATAGAGCGATTCAACGTGGACGTCGGGTCGAAACGTGAAACAATCGCCGCACAGATTAGCGTGTATTGCGTCTCGGCGATAAAGGCAGAGTTGGAAATACAGGAAATCAATGCCGACAGGAGTAAACAATCGACGCCGACGACGGCGAGAAAAAGTAGAATTAGAGAAAGCTTAGAAACGGTCAAGGGGTGGTCGAAGGAATTGGAATTGTTCGACGATCCGAAGACGTTGGACGAGCGACAGCTGCAAAAAAACTTGATCGCTTTGCATTTACTTCTGAAAGAAGAAGAAGAAGAAGATGATGTCGAAAACCACGCGAATAATTGGATGGGGAGCAGCGGTGGCGTTTCAACTCCGCCGCCACTGTTGAACGCCAAGGCGCAATCGTTCATTGGAAGCGGAACGTCGATGGCGTCTTTAGGGGAGTTGGAGCCGTCCTCGCGAAGCGCGTCGCCGTCAAATGCGCATCATTTACGGCACGTGTCTTCGGTCATGGAACTCGCCGAAGAGTGCGAGATTCGATACGATGACATTGAATTCTCAACTGGCGAGGCGTCCTCTTCGAACCGAATCGGTCGAGGCGGCTTTGGGGAAGTATTTTTAGGTCGATACAACGGCAGTCTCGTCGCTGTAAAAAAATTGTTCGAATCTCCTGTTGGGAAAGGATTGGACGAATTCAAGAGAGAGGTTTCGGTCTTATCAACCTTGCGACATCCGTCTATCGTCCTATGGCTCGGCGCGTGTACCGTCTCGCCAAACACCGCCATCATATTAGAGTACATGGATAGAGGCTCTTTACACGACGTTTTGCATCGCACGGAAGCCGTGTTGACCTTATCTACGCGCATTCGATGGTCCATCAGTATCGCCAAAGCGATGGCGTATTTACACACCCACAAACCGCACGCGATTATCCACTGCGACTTGAACTGCAACAACGTTCTCATCAACCGAGACGGCGCCGTGAAAGTTACCGATTTCGGTTTATCCAAAGTCAAGCAACACAGCAAAGCGACGAGGCAAACCGGCGTGACTGGAACGGTATCTTACGCCGCACCGGAAGTTATCATCGGAAATCAATTCACGGAATCGAGCGACGTCTTTTCATACGGTGTCACCGTTTGGGAAATTGTCGCCAGGAAGATACCGTGGGACGGCTTGACGGAGTATCAAATAGTCTACCGAATGAGTTCGGCGTTGGATAACTCGGACACCGAATACGCCGCGTGCGAACAACATTTGAGAATGAACGCAAGGAGCGACGAAGAACAAGATCAAGAAAGCAGCAGCACAACAACAACATCATCATCGTCGATAGCATCGACACCGTTCCGTCCCCCGTTACAATCCATCTTGCGCGATTGTTGGTTCAAGCTTCCCGAACGCCGACCAAAAATGGGCGATATTCTCGTTCGGATGATTGAAGTACACAAAGAGGCGTGTAAAGAAGAGCGGACGAAACGACGGGAGAAAGCGAAGGAGGAGGAGGAGGTGGGAGGCGCGACGACGAAAACAATTTAATAAACCCTGTAAATCTGTATCATTATATATATACCTATTCGTCTTTGACGCTTCGCACACACAGACAGTAGTTTTCACTCCAAATCCTCACAAACTTGGATGCAGTAATAAAGAGTTACTGAAAAGAGATACATACGCGCAAAAACGCACGAACAAAACGTTCAAACGCCAAAACCATCCGTCGTCATGAGGGAAACCCGATCGCACCGATCGCAACAGCCTTCTTCTTTGGAGAATACTCGTAATAATAAAAAGACGACTCAGACGAATTTCCCCCAACGGCGAGGAAACGAACGCAACAAAGACGACGACGATAAAGATTCCTCCAACTACGCGCGAAACGTGCGCGCATCCCGCGAGAACGGCCTGACGAACACTGCTTTTGGTGGTGGTGATGCGCCCGCTTTCGGCAGCTTTCCCTCCAGGAAGCGACAGGGCGAGAGAGAAGAAGGGAATGCTCCCCCGGGGAGGTTTGGGGGTGGTTCTGGCCAACAGCAACACCAACAACAAAAACGAGCGAAAAAATCCGTCTTTCACGCGAAAGAGCAACAAAAGTCCGCAACCTTCCGCAACCCGGACCGAACGGACGGGACGTATTCGGACCAAGAGTTATACGAGCAAGCGATAGATCACTTGGATTACAGACGGTTGAAACGGTATAAATTGTGGTGGATTGAAGATCCGGAGTATCACCGGAAGTTGTACGAGTCGATGGCGAACGCGGGGAGTCCGGTGCGATGGTCGGAGACGGACGAGGACGAGAGGATCGAGGATATCTTGAATCCTGAGGAGAAGAAAGGGAGGAAGAAAGTGCAAGGGCCTTCCTTGCCGAAAGCGAGCGACGACGAGGACGAGATGGACGAGAAGAAAAAGAGGAGAAAAAAGACGACGAAGAAAAAGCATTCGAGCAAGGAGAAGAAGAAGAGGAAGAAGGAGAAGAAGAAGAGTCGAAAATCTTCCTCGCGGCGCAAGCGCCGAGGAGGCGGCAGCAGTAGCGAGAGTAGCAGCGAGAGTAGCAGTAGCGAAGACGACGACGACGATATCGACGAGGGCGAGTTGGTACCAGATTTTGACGGCGGCGAGGGCGGGAAAGGTAAGGACGACGAGAAGGAGCAACCCGAGCGTTTCTTGCAATTTTTAGAGAAGGAAGAGAGAGAGAAGAGAGAAAAACTCGTCGCCGCCGCAGCGTTAGAAGAACGGAAGAAGAAAGAAGAGCGTTTGCAAAGCAGCGCGGGAGGAGAAGGAAAAGAAGGAGCAACACATGTTGCGGTCGATTTCGGCCCGGCGGCGCCGCCTCCCGAGGACGAGAATAACCTCGACATCGCCGCCGGAATACGAAAACCGGGATACGGAGGTCAACTCTTACCGGGCGAAGGCTCCGCCATGGCGCAGTTCGTGCAATCCGGGGAAAGAATCCCGCGGAGAGGCGAAGTCGGGTATTCGAGCGAGCAAATTGAAAACTTCGAAAAGATGGGATACGTGATGAGCGGCAGTCGACACGCGCGCATGAACGCGGTGCGATTGAGAAAAGAAAATCAAGTGTATTCGGCGGAAGAGCAAGCGGCGTTAGCGATGATTAACTACGAGGAGAAAGCCGCGAAGGAGAAGCAAGTGATGGAAGAGTTGAAGAGGTTAGTCGATCAAGCGAAGAGGGATTGAGAGGGAAGAGCTGTTGTTTTTGTTTTGTTGGTAAATGCGCTATTTCTCTCTTTCTAAAGTTTTACATTGCTTTTACATGTATATTGCACGCGCGCTCTATTCTTCTACATATTACTACTCTACTATTAATAATCGGTTTCATTCCAGAAGTTTAAATACTCTTTCGGACGAACGTCTTTAACTAACGCCGGCACCACGTCGCCGTTCAACGCTTTATACTCCGACTTCATGTCGTCTCCGTACAATTCCTTCAACGCGCCTTCGATAATGTCGCTGTGAACGAACGCGACGATGACTTTCGCGTCGCGCTCTTCCTCGAACACGTTCGCGAACCACACGCGCATTCGATCGCGGACGGACTGCATGCTCAACTCGTTGGATTCGTACCTCAATTCGCCGTCGCTATTTACGAGTAAACCGAGTTCGTCCGCGCACGTAAACACCGAATCGCTCGTCGCTTCGCCCAAACGACATTTCGTTTCTTGCGCGGCGTTTTCTCTGGCGGCAATCTCGTAGTCGTCGTTTTCGTGTATCGACGTGATGTCTCCCAGTGTTTTTGTGAATTCGCACCCTTCTAAATACTTCTCCTCTCTCTTCGCCAACGCTCGCGAGAGGCCGCCGTATTGAATCGGATCTCCCGTCAAGTCGTCTTCAAAGCTATACGGTCGACGAATCTCAAAAGGCACGGTCAAATCGATCTTATTCCGAATCAAATCGGACACTCGTATGGATTTTCCACTCGCGCTTTGGTATTTTTTCACGCCAGACGTGTGCAACACCGCGAGTCGAGAGGTTTCAATCGCCCGCGCTTGCGGCGAGGTGAAAAAAGCCACTCTTTTCGCCTCTTCCTCTCCGCTCTCCTTGAAAACCTTCTCCATGTACGTCATCAACGCTTTACCGCTCTCCGTGGCTTCGTGCAAACCCACTTGCGTTAAACTCGGATCGAGCAACGACTTCCCGGTCACTTCGTCCGTGCACGGCACTTGTTCGTTCGGCATCGGCGCTTCGCCTTTTTGTCGCTCGCCCCAAACGTTATGCGCCGCCTCGCCGTGTCGAACGAACAAGAATAACTTTCGTCCGTTTTCTCTACTGGTAGTTTCGTTGTTGTTAAAGACTTCTGCGTTTATCTTCGCGCGTATCGACCCCCACTGGCGACTGGCCCCGAACAACGCGCCGTCGTCCATCTCGTAGTTTCTTTTCCTCGCGTCTTCTCCGTTGTTCTCCTTTTCGGCATCGAAGGAGAGGATCCTCGATTCGTATTTGAACAAGTCCCGAACGGCGACGAACGCAGACTTTTCTTCCTCGATGTTCGTCGTCGCGCCTTCGACGCTTTCGCCTCCTTTTCCTCCCCCTAAAAAAGGCCGCGTGGCCTTGAATCTCATCCTCTCATCAAACCCACCTTTTCCAACGCTCTCTCTCCCTAAAACGACCACAAAGGATGTTAAGACTGCTGCTGCTATGACTACTCCTCTCGATGGTGGTGTTCTTTTGTCTTTTTTCGTTTTCATCGACGCTTCTTGGCCGTCGAGAAACGCATCAGAATCTGATTCGTTTTCTTTCCCCGGGGACGGTTTCAACAACAAAACTTCCTCTTCTCTCGCCCGTTCTGCCGTCGAGGGAGTCGTTAAAGGCGACGAGACGAAGGGTAAGTGCGCGCGAATAAAAGACGGCCCTACCCGCGACGCGTTTGGTCGAGAAGTCGTCATCACTTCGCGGTCGTAGAGTGCAGACACACCGCTGAGAAGTGAGGAAATTCGTGGGGAAAATCCTTCAGATGTGACACCTACGAAGTCCTCTCGACGATGAATACCGAGGTCTCGTTTAAACTCTGTCTCGCCTCGTCGACCATTTTACTCGGCTTTACGCTTCGCAAACTACACGTGGTGACTCGAGAAAACGGCGAATCGTTACTCGCCGTGATATTCGGCGCTCTGTTGCCCAGTTTATTACTCCAGGTAAGGTTTGATGCATTTTTCCCTTACTTTTGTTCTCTGAATGTGTTACGCGTGATGAGAGGCTCGCGCGAAACGAAGAACGACTTTGAGTTTCGTCTCGCGTAAAACAGCATCCATCGCTCGTTTTGTGGGAGCTTTTTGTGGATTTTCTTTCCTCGTTCAAGCGAGGCGAGAGGAGTTGACTAAAAACTCATCAATGTCTTTCTTTGTACTCTTAATGCACTTAATTCAACAGACGTTCGCTTCAATACACGCGAGCGCGGAGTACTTGGTGTTTTTCGCGTACAGCGTCTCACAGTGTCTGGTCGGCACGACTGTAGGTTTTCTGTTGTTTCGAAATCGCGAGCGAAATAAAGGGGAACATTTAGCCGGTGCGACGGTTGGGGTAAATCTGGGAACGTTTGCGTACCCGCTCGTATTCGCGGTGTTTGGCGAGGTCGGGTTGAGGAGAGCGGTGGTGTTTGATTTCTTTAATCAAGTGTCGATTTTAATCGCCAGCTACGTGTTGTTCGCGCTGAGTACAAGACGTGATGGTGATGGAGGTGAGAAAACGACGAAGGAGGTTATTTTGAAAGCCATCAAGACGCAAATGTTCACGCCGTGTTTACTCGCGTTGTATCTTTCGATCGCGTTGAAAGCCATTCCGAACGCGTCGATTCCGTACGCGCTGGATCAGTTTTTAGGGTCCTTGGCGGTCGCGGCAAAGCCGTTGGCGTTGTTGTCGCTTGGGATATTGTTCGAGCCTAAAATGAGTAAGAGCGAAGTTTCAGACGTGGTGACTTTGTTGTTGATTCGGTACGGAAGCGGATTACTCATCGCCGCCACGGCAATCGCGTTGAACATGTACCAATTCATAGGGGCTAGTGGATTGGCGGTGTTGACGTTAGCGCTAACCGCCCCGGTGCCCTTGATTTCTATACGATACGCCAAACAGTTTGGGTTAAACTCAGGACCGGCGGCCACGGCAGTGAATGCGAGTAACGTCGTGTCTTTTGTCGCTATTCTGATGCTCGCCGGAGCGGATTTCGAAACGCAACGGAGAAGTTTGATGTCGTTGTTCGCTTTGATTGGTTTTTTTTTATTCAGCGTTGGTTGTTTCATGAATAAAAAGGCGATGATGGTTTCAGAAGAAGGAAACGACGATTCGTTTGAAATCAGAGATATCGGCAACGGGAAGAAGCGGTTCGTTTCCACCAACGCTTTTTTGACGAGGAGGAGAGCGAATACCATCGCCATCACAAAATTCGACGATACCAATCATCATATATACAAGAGAAGGAAAAACGTCGTCCAACTCGTACCGTCGTCGTTATCACCTGTAGCAACACCACCACCCAGAGTTTGTTGTCGCACTTTTGTAGTCAGTCGTAGGATTAGGAATAGGAATAGTGACAGATTTTTTTGTGTCGCGGCACATCGAAGCGCCGCGTTGGTCTTCTAAAAATGTATGTAATAGTTAAATACAACCAATGCGTTGATAACGGTGCTATAATAAAGTATATATGTGCATGTGTATACCTGATAAGCAGGTAATGTAGCGTAATCTCTCTCTGTCTTCTCATACTCTCTCTTTTTCTTTCTTTCTTAATTGTAAATCATGTCTTGATGCATATCCGTTAAATAGCAGTTCAAAACCTTCAATCCGTAGTTCTTCTCGTCTCGACTGGTTTCTCTTTTTTGAAAAGGATCGGACCCGTCCGGCATGGCAAACCCTTCGTCGCGCATCTTTGCGTTCGCGTAATCGTCTTGACACAAGTGGCCGTACGTAAACGCGTCAATCATATCCGCGCCGAATCGCGCCATAAATTTATACACTTTCTCTTGGAACTTCGGGCCAATCAAGTACCTCGTGAATCCGGCTCCGGAGCGATCTTTCGGCCAATAGTAAAAGTTCCCGGTCAATTGTTGGCCTTTTTTCGGCCCGTCTTCGGCTAAAATTGGGTACGTGTTGCCTTGTTTATCGCAAAAACCTCCCTCGTCCGGTTGCGCGCACGCGGCTTCGTAAAAATTGGTCAACAAAACGAAATCCGCATCCTCGGGGACGTTGGCGACGATCGCGTCTAAATGTTTCATCTGCCAGTTCAAACCGTCCGCTTCCATGATCAACGAAAACTTCTTCCCCGAGTTGGACTCTAACACCGTGCGCCAGGCGTGCATGTGGCCGAATAAACACCCGATGTGATGCGCGCCGCCGTATTGTTCTTCAGTCATCCCTCCCGTGCTGTTTCGTTCGTCGACGATACCCAACCACGGCAAATTTTTCAAGTTGTCTCCGTTTCTCAACGCGTCAGGGTGGTTCCATCCTCTCTGGAAGAACTCTTTATTCAACTTCCTTATCGGTTCGACCGCCCATTCCGCGTCGCCGATGTTTTCCGGCCACTCCGTCGGCGTCACGCCGACGTCGCTCGTCGCGTCCGGCAACGTCTTTCGAATCTTATCAAAGTTCTCGTGATCTTCCGCGTCGTTCCTTTGAACGATGACGACGATATCCGCCGAGTGAATCCGCACCGGAGAATCTTCCCACGCGACCTCCTCTTCCTCGCCTAACAACGCATCTCTCTTTATATCCTCCAAACTTACGCTGCTTTCCTCGCTCGGCAAAGAAGCGTACTTCTTCTGGTACTCGTCGTACACGCGCCACTTGGCGAGTGCCATCGCTTTGCGAACGAACGGCGAAAGCTCAATCTCCTCATCATCATCGTTCATTTCACCACCACCCAACGCTTCGATGTTGTTGATAGTATTCTGTGCATCATCGTCTGTTTTCGTGGACCAAGTCATGTTATCGCAAAATCCTGGGTGCAACCGGTTCCACTCTTCGTTCGATGTTTTCGTCTGCGAGAGGTCTGCCTTCAGTGATGCCGCGGATGTGCTGGACAGACTGGCGAATGCGACGATAAAGAAGAGGAGTGAAGACGCGACGCCATTGCTGGTAAATTTTCTTGCAAAACTCGTCCTCGCATTCGTTCGGTCTTCTGAGGACAACAGCGGCGACGACGACGTCAGCATCGATGAGTATTCTGCGTATAAAAAGCCGCGCGCGCGGGGAATGGATGAGTGGAAATTCGAGAGACGACTCAACGCAAAACGCTCTCTCTCTCTCCTGATGTTGAGAACTTCAGAGATATAAACGACAGAAACGAGAGGAACAAAGCTTTCAAAGGTTCTCTCTTTCTCTCTCTCTGTGTGTGTATATCTCTGCCTCTCTGATGAAGCG
>Ga0213863_10002353_pt1 | contig 13440 bp, 11 predicted proteins | sample PICome_8_FD_160128 | JGI IMG/M metagenome (GOLD analysis project Ga0213863, IMG submission 160128) | Coastal seawater microbial communities near Pivers Island, North Carolina, United States - PICO497 | ecosystem: Environmental > Aquatic > Marine > Coastal | place: USA: North Carolina... | reverse complement strand
GTTCCTCGACCTTTGTGATCTTACCCATCAGGCCGCCATTGGTAACAATCTCGTCTCCTTTGCTGAGCCCTTCGATGAGCTCTCGATGTTCTTTTGCACGCTTGCTTTGAGGTCTCCACAGCATAAAGTAAAAGATTGCGGCAAAGGCAACCAGAATAAGAATATCAAACCCGGGCCCAGGGGCACCGCCTTCAGCTGCGTGCGCCGCAGGAATTAGCCATTCAAGCATGTCTTTTCCCTCCAATGAATGAATGATTCAACTTTAGACCGCGCCATTGTCCAGTTTCCGCCGCCTCTACGCAATCGCTCCGAACATCGAGCGATTCGCTACCAATCAGGCGGCGCCTCAGACCACCCCTCATAAACCTGGCTTGCAAACAACTCAAATCGGTCTTCTCGGAGCGCTGCTCGAATCGAGGCCATTAAGTTCAAATAGTAAGCCACGTTATGCGCAGAGTTAAGCGTCGCTCCAAGCAATTCTCCGCACTTATCCAGATGGTGGAGATAACCCCTTGAAAAATTCTGGCAAGTCTCGCAATCGCAATTTGGATCAAGCGGCTCATCACTGGTTCGATGCTTTGCATTTCGGATACGAACCACACCCTGACTGGTAAACAGATGTCCATTGCGTGCATTACGGGTTGGCATCACACAATCCATCATGTCGACCCCTCGGCGCACGCTCTCAATCAGATCCGAGGGTGTGCCCACGCCCATCAAATAACGGGGTGCCTTCTGAGGCATCTTGGGAGCGATGCTTCGAATGGTTTCGAGCATCTCCTTTTTGGGCTCGCCCACTGAAAGACCTCCAATGGCAAATCCATCAAAACCAAGACCTTGCAGCCCAACCAAAGAAGCTTCTCTCAAGTCTGCATGAACGCCACCTTGAATAATTCCAAACAATGCATTGTCGCTGGAAAATGCCTCTCGCGATCTTGCCGCCCAGCGCAAGCTCAATTGCATAGAAACCTCAGCATCGGCTTTAGAGACAGGATACGGCGTACATTCGTCAAAAATCATGGCAATATCTGAATTGAGCGCCATCTGAACCGCCATGGCACGCTCGGGCGTCAATAAAATTTTATCCCCGTTAATCGGTGATCGAAACGAAACGCCATCCTCACCCACTTTATTCATATCGGCCAAACTAAAAACTTGAAACCCGCCTGAATCCGTCAGGATTGGGCGATCCCAACCCATAAACCCGTGAAGTCCACCGAATTGTTCAATAATTGCCTCGCCAGGCCTAAGCATCAAATGAAACGTATTGCCGAGCAGAATCTGGACGCCTGCGTTTTTGAGTTGTAGTGGCGATAAACCCTTAACCGAGCCATAGGTCCCGCACGGCATGAAAATTGGGGTCTCAACCGTGCCGTGGGCCAGGGTCAGCCGCCCCAAACGGGCCTCGCCCCGCTGCTTCAATAGTTCGAACTTCACGAACCTAGCAGTCCCAAATCGTTATCTAAATTGGATTGCCACTCAATCACAGCCAGATAGGTTTCGTTAATAACGGCCGGCGTCAGTCCATATGCTTCCAAGCTGGTCCAATCAATTAGATCGAAGCTTCCTGCTTGAACTGATTCGGCAGTTTGTAGGATCAGCCCGAGAGGACCCTTTTTTTCCAGCAGCGCCGTTTTTACGTCCGCTCTTAACATGAGATTTTCAAGCAACATCGGCAGCGGCTGATCGAAGTAGGCATCCATCGTCGATAACAACCCAACGGAGTAAAAAACAGCCGATTGCTCGAAGTTGACCTTCTCGCCCAAAAGCTCACACAGTTTTGCTTTTTCAACCGCATAGGTCCGCAGCGCGTTCGGCTTATCCGACATCCCTGAAATTGCAAGCAGACTGGCCAAACTACGCATCGCATCGATCCCTAGATAGGTCATGGCGTGACCGAGAGACTCGATTTCGTAACGCGGTCGATAAAAAGCAGAATTCACCAATTTAATGGTCTTGAAACCGAGCGCTGGATCCTGAGCTACCAGCTGTTCTAGGTCTCGTAGGTTGCTATCGGGATCTTGCAACTGATTCAGTAGCTCAAGCACCACCATTTTGTTCGCTGAGATTTTCTTGCCTGTAATCGGCTCGGGCTTGCTCAAAAAATTGCCTTGAAACAAGGTAAACCCTAAAGTTTTACAATGATCGAGCATCGATTGTGACTCAACTTTTTCCGCGAGCAACACAACATCAAATGCTCTGAAGCGATCAAGCATGTCCAAGAGCTCGGTTTCACTCAACGCTAACATATCGAGCTTAATCACATCGGCGAGCGGAAGCAGCGGTGCCGCCTCTTCGTAGTACAAAAAATCGTCAAGGGCAATTTTATGACCGCGCGCTTTTAGGACCTCCAGTCGAGCGACAAGCTCTGGGGTGACAACCACATCTTCCAAAACTTCAATCACGCAACGCTCTGGCTCGAGTGGCAAATCAACTTCTAACAAGTTTGCAGTAAAATTGACAAAAGCTTGGCCTTCGCCGACCAGCTGAGATAAATCAAGGTTTGTTAGGGCATTTATCAACACGGCCGAGGTTGCTCTATCACCGTCCGTCACATTTGCTTGCTCGGCATCAAATTCTCGAAACAAGAGCTCGTAGGCTACCACCTCGATATTGACATCGAAGATCGGTTGCCGAGCCAACAACAACTGTGTGTCAGAAAGTTCGCTCAAACTCGCTTCTCATGAACCTGAGAATTCATTACAACAATCCTCTCGTTGAACTCCTACTCGAACCTGAAGCCGTTTTTGATCGACTTTAATGTACAACATGACAGGTTCTGACCCCTCGCCGCATCTTAACAGAAGTTCACGCTGGGGATTCGACGAGCTTACCAAAGTCCTTAGCAGCACAATGCACAATTGCTGTACCCTGACCCAGCGATCCTTGCCGAATGCTAACTGATGAAGCCTGATTTCCTCCAGCGGCTTGTTTCAAAATTTACAGCAACTAGCCAGAAATACGCGCGTTCAAAAAAGGCACACAGATCTAGACTGATGTTCAGAATTTCTCTTCATTATGAAGTTTAGATGCGAATCCAGAGCTCACAACCACTTGCATTTCCAGTCTTGATAACAGTCAGACATGATCGCCAAACATTTTCATCAACCGTTGCCGGGTCTAGCGCCCATTGATGCCTAGTGCTTTTGATGCCTAGTGCTTTTGATGAGTAGTGCTTTTGATGCCTAGTGGTTTTTATCGCCCTTTCAGACTCGAGTCCTAACGAACAACCTTCACCACCAAACCGGGTTGATCTGAACCCGAAAGCGCTTTCGCATCATCTCTCACAAGGAGAAACCAAAAGCGTTACTGGACGACAAATCCGGTCAGCATAGCTTGTTCTAACTCAATCGGGTCTTTGTTGTCTTTAAACAATCGCTTGACGTTTGACTCTATCCGTTTGATAAAAGCGGCCTTTCCGTCAATAGAGTTAATCTCATTAAATGCACTGCCTTGCATCAAAGTAAGTAGCTCACTTTGAATCAGCGGCAAGTTAGCCTTAAAGGCATTACTCGAAGCAATATCACGAGTTTGTAAACTCACGGTGATCTGCAAATAGCGCATCTTTCCTTTCACGTCGAAGTTGGCGACCACAGGTGGCACTTCGATGTAAATAAAATCGCGCTCATCAATCTTCGGTCCCTCGGGTTCTCCAGTGCCATTTCCATTGAGGTAGAAGTAAGCTCCAGCGCCGCCACCCGTTAACAAGACAACAACGACAACGCCAATGATGACAAATTTATTCACAAAATTACGACCTTTGTTTTGAACTACTGCTTTCCGCCAGTTTGACAGTATGTGTTTCGGTTCACAACAGCAGGGCTCTAATTATATCAATTTGACCGATTCTTTAACATTGGAAAGTGCCAATCTTCTACAAAACGACATAACAGCAATGGTTTTCTCGTATAGGGCAGCATCGCCAACGGTGCGACAGGGTTGCATGTTCGGATAGCGCAAATTTGATGGACGATCGAAGCGAGCATCGGAGGATATACCTCGCTAGCAAGTGGTACCGAGGGCCGGAATCGAACCGGCACTCCCGTGAAGGAACCGGATTTTGAATCCGGCGCGTCTACCAGTTCCGCCACCCCGGCACGTTGCGCAGGCATTATACCAGAACTTGAGACGATGTAACCTTACTTGCCTCAGCGCCCGCTAAAGCTCCTTCGCAAGCGCCGATATATCGATTTGTAGATAGCGAAGTCTTGTCGCGGCGGGGTCCTCGTAGATCCTCTGAACAACAACAACCGGTCCGCAATCTTGATCGTAATTCTCACCTCCCATGAGCGCGCGACTCGAGAGCTTCCTTAAAACGTTTTGCGTCGTTAAGAGACTTGTCAAACCAGTCGAAGTACCGTTAAACGCACGATCCAAATCTATCCAGCTACAACATAGGCGAAAAAAGGGATAGCGCATTGTGGAATGCGCCGCCAATGATGGCGCCCCCTGCTGCCTGAGAGCCAGCCCGACCAAAGTGCGGAGCAACGTCAACTCTGGGGCCTGAAACTCTGAAAGACGGAAGGAACCAGACATTCAGGCTGTTTGTTGGGCAGCTGCTTCCATCTCCTCGCGAATGGCCTCAGCCTCAGCGGTCAGCGCCGAGTAACCTCGTATATCTCCATTGCGTTGCGCCATCATCGCAGCCTCGAGTTTTGATAAGTAAGCTTTTTTGAGTTTTGCTACCGGATCTTTTTTGAACCAAGAAAACATAGATACTGAGCCTTTTTGTGATTAACGCTATGATACGGCTTCCTGGCGATAATGGTTTGTGAGGACAAATTGCGTCCCGCTTCCCGAGAACACGGTACAGCCCATGCAAAAATCCGACTTTGATTATCATCTGCCCGAACAACTGATCGCGCAGCATCCGCCGGAGCAGCGTCAAGATGCACGATTAATGGTGATACATCGCGACACAGGAGCCATTGAGCATCGCTCGTTTACAGATATAACAGAGTATTTGTCACCTCATGACTTACTGATTTTCAACGATACCAAGGTCATTCCTGCAAGGTTCAATGGAAAGAAGCGCTCAGGAGGACAAGTTGAGATTTTACTAGAGCGCATCACAGGCAAGCGGACAGCCCTTGCACAAATTCGTGCGAGCAAAGCGCCCAAACCGGGTACCGAGATCGTACTGACAAGCGAAAATCTGATTGTTCGCGTGACAGGCAGAAAAGATCGATTCTTTGAACTTGAGTTCCCCGAACCAGGCGTTTCAGAGATATCAGTGCAACATGGACAGATTCCACTTCCGCCCTACGTTAAAAGACAACCAGGTTTTAGTGATAAAGCGCGCTACCAAACCGTCTACGCTGCATCAGCTGGCGCTGTCGCGGCGCCAACCGCGGGTCTCCATTTTGACTTAACCATGCTCGACCGACTTGCAGCTCTAGACATTGGACGAGAGATGGTGACACTGCATGTGGGCGCCGGCACCTTCCAACCAGTTCAAGTTCAGGATATCCGCGACCACACCATGCACGAAGAGTGGTACTCAATTTCTGAGCAAGCAGCAAACCGAATTGTTCGGCACAAAAAGGGAGGTGGTCGCATACTCGCAGTAGGAACAACGAGCGTTAGAGCCCTTGAATCCGCTGGATCCAGAGGACATGTTCAAAGTGGTACGGGTGAGACAAGTATCTTTATTTACCCGGGCTACGACTTTCAAATTGTTAATTCACTCCTAACGAATTTCCATCTCCCTGGCTCTACGCTGCTGATGTTGGTCAGCGCGCTCATGGGACATTCCCTAATGATCGAAGCCTACGAGCTTGCCATTGCCGAGGAGTATCGATTTTTTAGCTATGGCGACGCCATGTTAATCCTCTGATCGTTCAACAAGGGGAACCGCCTCTCGATCTTCAACAGAAATTCGGAGAAAGCCCCTCACAGTGAAGGCCTTTCGGCTGGGGGGGGGGAACACGCCAAAATAATCACAGCGCACCGTGGCGGCGCATTGGCAAGCGGTCATGCACCGAAAGCGCCCATGCTTATGCCCAAACTAAAGCCTCGACAAGCGTCATTTGAGCCTAAGAAAGCTATCCTGGCTTGCCACCTACCTCGTCAGCCGTTACCAACTCAAAGCTGGCGATCGCGCTCAGTTGTCGAGCGAAGCCACTTGCTTTACATCGATTGAAACAACCTGTGACGCATCAAAGCCATTGATTTAAACGCCCAACCAGTAAGGACAAATTCCACGCTCTAACCTGTAAAACAAGCAGATCTCATTCGATGACGGAGCGCACCAGCAGAACCCAAGAGCCATTAGGGCCAACGGGCTTGAAACCCAAGCCCCACATTCAATCAATAGCGCGCTTCCGCCGGCATCGAGCTAGAACGCTTTACCTGGCTTTTTGCAGCAGACTAAATGTCGAATATTTTTAAAATTGGCACAGCGATTGCTTTACCTCTACCAACCACATATTCAGCGAGGTTTTGATTTTTAAAGTTTTCAACACGAAAGCTCCCCCCTTGCCTTCGTGTTTGGAAAAAGACCCTGATGCGTCTCCTACCCCCCCCCTTAAAAAGGCGCATCAGGGTCTTACTTTAAAAATTCAACTCATCCTTCGATTGCATTGAGCTGACTCCTTCGCGTCCACAGCCTTGCCACTTCTTTAAGATCACCTAAAGGCAGCACCTTATGAACAAAATCGTTGTTATCGGCATTCTCACTGTACTTCTGACCATTAGCGCCGGGGTCGGCGCCTATGTCTACTTCAACACAAACAGCGCCGAAACAGCAAAAGCCCCAAAGCCAGATGATCGTCCTTTTATCTACGTCGAAGTACCCCCCGTGGTGACAAACTTTAATGTGAAAGGCAAAACACGATATCTGCAAATCACGGTTAGCTTGCAAACCCGCGACATCACTTCGAGCAACACTTTTAAAACCAATCTACCACTGATCCAAAGTACGTTGCCCAGCTTGATGCAGAGTAGCCGCTACCAAGAGATCACTTCTATTGAGGGCAAAACAGAATTCGTCGACCGAATCGAATCGCACGTTCTTAAGCTATTTAAAGCAAACAAGGCGCCGATCGAACTCGAGCGCGCGATGCTGACGGGATTCGTTGTTCAATAGTGGCTGTGAGGAATTCAACGCGGCCTCGCGTCGGGCCAATCTTTGGCATCATTCAATGATTTGAGAAAATCAACAAAGACGACTAGTCTTTCATCTAACGCAGAATTCTCGGCGAGCCCTAGGTGCCCCAAAAGCCATCCTCTACCCCGACACAATTCATTCAAGGTGCGCCGGTTTTACCGGTGAGGAGTGTCGACCTCAGCGTAGATTTCTTTGAACAAAATTTGGGTTTCCAGTGCGACTTTAGATCGCCCGAATATGCGGTTGTTTGGCGGGATAATGCTGCATTTCACTTCACTCGATCCAATGGCGCTCAAGCTCAAGCGCCAGTTCGGATTTTTAATTGGTTGGTCGATGTCGATGCCTACTATAAAGAGCTCGAACAGCGCGGCACAGCGATCACCCAAGAAATCGGTGATCGCGACTACGGAATCAGAGATTTCAGTGTCACAGATGTCAACGGTTTCATTCTGATTTTTGGCCAAGACATTTACTAAAAGTTAACGTGAGCAGGTTGCCGAGTTTGAATGCAAACGGATCGACGCCTTGCGAATCAGCCAACATCGATACCGACGAACAGTAAAGGCGAGCCTCTTTGAGCTTAGCGCAAGCGAAAGCTTTTCAATGCCTTGTCGACGGATGCCACCGCTTGCTAAATTTCCTCAACGCGATGTTTTCGGCTCAAGCAACCAGGAGAACAGCAATGTCTTCGACTGCAACAAAACCGCCCCACCAACACACAGGTGGAGATCCGCGCACTCAATAATCTAACAGCGCGCCCAACAACTGCCGACAAGTTACCTGACCAACCAATGCACCCTGAGCTACAACGGGGCGCCTTCGCTGTTTATTCGACAACATCGACTCAGCAACACTGATAATGTCATCATCGGGTGAAGCCTCTGTAACTGGGGTTGTCATGGCGTCTAGGACTGATCCACCCCCGATGGTTTGTCCGTTGTAGATCTCCGATAACAGGCTCCGGAGACAATCAAGTTCAGATAGCATCCCAACGGCTCGGCCGCTGGCGTCCACGACAATCACTCCCGAGACCTTATTTTTAGTGATGACTCGTGCCGCATGGGCAATGGTGACGGCTTCAGACACGGTCACCGGCTTGCCCACCATATAGTCCGATACCTTTACAGATTTCATACCGACTCCTAGCGTGTAGGCTTTAATAGACGCTAACACGGTCTCACGCGGAAACGATGGAGACTTAGCGGAAATTCGATGGGGAACGCATTCCAAAACTTGGACAACGATTGAAGCCTTACACGCGATCGGAGATCTATTACAGATCCAAAGGCGCTGTTGTTGAGGAGTCGTAATGTTAAGGTTACGAGCTCGACGGTGACATTTGTTAAGGCTACCCTCGCAAAAATCAAAATCGCGCCAGACGCATGGACCAATAAGTCTGGCGCGCTGACAGATGTGGAGCAAACTATGCTTTTTCACAAATTTGGATTGGAGTCTATCGACTCGAGGATCTCTGGTTTTTTAAGTCATTGCTTTTTTATTACGGGCTGGCCAAAACAATCTCCGATAGGCTCGCTGGAGAGGAGGCTACGCCGCGGATTAGCCTCCTGCCTTGCAACCGCGGCGCTCCTACTCTCGTTGAGCGGGATGGCAAACCCACCGATTATTCAACCCGGCGCGCCGGGCCAACCCCCAAAAATGCTCGATGCTTCAGAAGCATCCTCAATTGCCGTCTCAAGCTTTTCTCCGGATGACGCGCGCTTTCTCCAGGACATGATTGTCCACCATCAGCAAGCTGTCGACATGGCAACGCTTGTGAAGGATCGTACCAACCAACCTTCGTTTATTGACCTTGCTGGTAGAATTAAAGCATCTCAAATTGACGAAATTACGTTCATGGAAGCCTGGCTTGATGAACGAAAACAACCTCGAATTCGAGCGATGGATCACAGCGACATGACCGATCATCATACCTCGATGGGCATGGCTTCACCCAAGCAAATGCAGGCGCTTGCAGACGCATCAAGCCTCGGGTTCGAGGCACTCTTTTTAGATCTGATGATCAATCACCATGACGGCGCCCTCAAAATGATCAAGCGCCTCTTGAAACTGCCAGGTTCAGCCCATGACCCCGCACTGTATCAATTTATTACGGACTTAAAAAATGAACAAACCGCGGAGATTGACCGAATGGATCTGCTCAGGGCAGGACTCTCGGCCGACCCTAGAGCCAGTCTCTCACCAGGGTTTATGACTGGCGGCGAAGCAGCATTGAACATGCACCTCATCATCAACTTGCCCAAGCCGCCAGGCTTTTTTGACCCAGATAACCCTTCTGAATTGCCGCCATTGGCACCGAAAAAAGAACCAGTCGAAGATTTGAATTGGTGGTCCCAGTGGATCACCTATCTCCCCTTCATGGACACGAAGGAAGCATCCGACATTGAACTTGAGGCTAAAGCAGCTCAATCGGGAGAGAACTCAGATGATACTGAGTTCGGAGCCGAGTCAAAAAAACCTGAGCCTCGCTCGGAGCGTTCGCCGCTACTCAGCTTTTCTTACACCGACATGGCTTTTTCTAAAGACCTTCTGGCATTGGGTAGTTATCACGGTTTTAACCTCTACGAGCTTAACTCAACAGCAAAGCCTAAACTCATCAGTTCTGTTGTCTGTCCGGGCGGGCAGGGAGACGTGTCGATCGTCGGCAACCTTTTGCTGATGTCGGTCGAGGAGAATAGAGGCCGCATCGACTGCGGACTCGGGGGTGTCGCCGATGATATCAGTACCGAACGCTTCCGAGGCTTACGCATCTTCGACATCAGTGATTTAACTCAACCCAAGCAGGTAGGGCTGGTTCAAACTTGTCGAGGCTCGCACACCCATTCTGTCGTTAGCAGCGATGCCCACAGCATCATTGTCTACAATTCAGGGACTTCAAATATCCGCAAGGAGGAAGAGCTTCCTGGCTGTGTTGGTGCAACACCCGGCGATAATCGCACTGCTTTGTTTCGGATTGATGTGATTGAAATACCCATCGCAGACCCCTCTAAGGCAAAAATCATTAACAGTCCCGCGGTCTTTGCAGACCCGGAAACAGGCGCATTAGCAGGACTTTGGCGCGGTGGGCAACACGACGAGCAATCTCAAACAACATCTCGCACGGACCAGTGTCATGACATTACCGTCTACCCTACCGGAGGTTTTGCAGCTGGCGCTTGTTCAGGTAATGGGATCATTTTCGATATCACACAGCCTCTGGCGCCGAGTCGGTTGGATGTAGTCACAGACACAGGGTTTGCCTATTGGCACTCTGCAACCTTTAACAACGATGGCACCAAAGTTTTATTTACCGACGAATGGGGCGGCGGCATGCGACCGCGCTGTAGAAGCTTTGACCCGATTGATTGGGGTGCGATCGCGATCTTCGATATTGTGGATCAGCAGCTTGATTTTCAGTCCTATTACAAAATGCCCGCACCCCAGACAAAGACTGAGAATTGTGTAGCGCATAATGGATCGATCGTGCCCGTTCCAGGCAGAGACATCTTTGTCCAAGCTTGGTACCAAGGCGGAATCTCGGTGATTGATTTCACCGACTCAAAAAATCCAACTGAAATTGCTTACTTTGATCGAGGCCCAATTCACGAAACCGAACTCGTATTGGGTGGGTATTGGTCGACTTACTGGTACAAAGGCCAAATCTACGCCACTGAGATCACCCGAGGCTTGGATGTACTTGAGCTCATGCCGAGCGACTTTCTGACTGCCAATGAAATTGCCGCGGCTGCTTTGGCTGACACTGGCGAGACATTTAATCCACAACAACAGTTTCCCGTGATCTGGCCGGACAATGGTCTTGTCGCTCGCGCTTACATTGATCAATTGCGCCGACACCAGATCCTAGCGGGTGAAGAATTAAAAACCCTCGAGATGCTCGCCGCGGCACTCGAAAACCCGACTACTCCAAAAAACCGTTACGCACTTATGCAGGAAGTCGAGGGAGTGGCGCAGCGAGCACATCTAAACGGTGTTCAACACCGATCTCTGAGGGGAGTGATTAAAGTGCTCAGGTCTTTGGGCGAAGAAAAAGCACCCTCTTCCCGCGTCATTTAAGTTCAGAGTGAAACCTCAACGGGACAATAAGCACTACAGCTCCGGCCCCCAGGCTGCACTCAGAGATGTGCGGCGTCTCTTAAAAGAAGCTGGTCAATCATCCGTCCCAGCTCAAACTGACCTAAGATCGAAGTTATGACGCTTCGCAGATACACACTTCTACAGAGCGTGCTGCGGTTGCTGAATATAACGAGAGTACCTCGCTTGGCGCGACGGTTTCGGTTCCACCCAAATCTTGTGCTGATCCTTGCCGCAGTCAGTGGTTGCGCAACGCTTCCTATTATCGATGCACCTTCCGCCAATCAGAATGGCCGCATTAACCATCTGGTGTTGCACTTCACTTCAGATGATTTCAATGAGTCACTCACGGCGCTCACAGCTGAGTCAAACCAACCCGTCAGCGCCCACTACTTAATTCCACAACTGGGAGATACCACCTATCCGCACAACCGCCTTAAAATTTACCGGCTGGTCGCAGAGCACCAGCGCGCATGGCATGCCGGCGTCAGCTACTGGGATGGCGCAACCGCATTAAACGACCGCTCTATCGGCATTGAGATCGTGAATACTTCACATTGCGCACCTGAATATTCAGACACGCTCGAACTGCCTGATCTACAGTCCGTCTGTGAGTTCATAGATTATCCAGAGCACCAAATTCAAGCATTGGTTGGCCTTGTTCAAGATATTCTGATCCGCCACCCCGACATTGACCCGCTGCAAGTTGTCGGACACGCCGACATCGCGCCAGAACGTAAAATTGATCCTGGTCCAAAATTTCCTTGGTATCGGCTGCACCAAGCCGGCATTGGCGCCTGGCCGCGCGATGAGGACCTGGCATTTTTCAGAGACGCGCTTGACCCGTCGATCGATCTGGTTCAACTAACCCAAGCGGCCCTGGCAGCTCTCGGCTATAACATTGTGGTCACCGGTCAACTCGATCATCAAACCCAACGTGTGATTCGAGCATTCCAAATGCACTTCAGACCCAAAAACTATCGAGGCTTCGTCGATATCGAAACTGCCGTCATTGCCATCGCTCTGGTCAAGCGTTATCGAAAATCACGTATGGCGCCTTTGTTGACCTTGTTGGCAAGCCCCTAAGGCCCATCTACCCAAAACCTCTCTTTAAGCTTTTGCCCCACCCCAATCCTATAGCCGATAGACCCTAGCAGCAGTGTCATGAAACAGCGCCGCTTTTTCAGAAGCCGAGGCATCTGAAACCAACTTTTTAAATGAATTCCAGAGCACACGATACGAACAACTCTGACGATCAACCGGGAAATTGCTTTCGAACATGCAACGATCAGGGCCAAAACGCTCTATCGCAAAGCGATAGTAATCTCCGGTCAAGGCTTTAAGCTCGTCAGAGGTCGGGGGGCGCCGACGTTTGTGTAACTCGAAACCGTTGATCGGCATCACCAGCCCCCCCAACTTGATTACGACGTTGGGCCGCAAGGAAAGCGTCGACAGGTCAGACTGCCAAGCCTTGAAAACTTCGGAAGATCGGCCTTGGTAGGGGCCTATTCCCAAGGGCCCCCCAAAGTGATCAAGAATAATTGTCGTGTCTGGAAAGGCATCGGCCAGATCAATAAGCTCTGGAATCTGAGGATGATAAAACCAGGCGTCAAAACTGAGTTGCCTTGACGCCAGTTCTGCAAACCCGTTCCGGAAATGAGGATCTCCCAAGAGCCCTTCCGGAGGATTGCTATGAGAATTTCGAATCAATGGGCTTGCATGCCAACCCGCCGCATGTCGAATACCGCGAAAGCGCGAGCTAACAGAGAGATGTGCATCCAGCACAGCACCCACGTCTTTCCCCAGCGTTAGGTCTGCGAATCCAACAATGCCAGCAGCAATTCTCTGTTCGCCATAACCGCCGCTGGCCGACATAGCCGCGATCCCATTCACAAATTCTGTTTCTCCAACCGGGGCCATCTCGGGCGGCCCCGATTGTCGGTACATACTCGCGCATTCAACAAAAACTGAACTCACAATGTGGTGTCCGCTGTCTAGATCTCGGTGATATTCATCTAACAAATAACGGTGTCCAGAGCGATCCCACAGATGATGGTGAGGATCGATGATTTTTATCTCTGGATCTTCTACAGGCTCGACGTGTTGATCCAACCAATCTTGGTTTTGATAACTCATTGAAGGCTCCTTCGTTGGGGGATCGAGTTACTTGGAAACCACAAAGCAGCGCAGCGCTGCATCACCGGGCACTGCCATAGCCACCGCACCATGCCCCCCCCCCCCCC
>Ga0213863_10002350_pt1 | contig 13451 bp, 10 predicted proteins | sample PICome_8_FD_160128 | JGI IMG/M metagenome (GOLD analysis project Ga0213863, IMG submission 160128) | Coastal seawater microbial communities near Pivers Island, North Carolina, United States - PICO497 | ecosystem: Environmental > Aquatic > Marine > Coastal | place: USA: North Carolina... | reverse complement strand
CAGGTTCTGCGTCACCAAGTTGTTACCACGCATCTTCCCATCCACCAGGGCCTCCCGCACAAAAACCTCGAAAGCCATTTTCGGATTTACTCGCCCAAAGAAGACTCTCCGTCCCTCAACCACCGTGAGACCCCCAAGTAAGACATCCTCTGTCCCGTAAACCGCCCCCTGCTGCTCATTCCAATACGGTGAATGATATTTGCTCCGGCACAAATGCGGCACCACTTCCTCAACCCACTTAGGGTCAATTTCCGCCACCTTCCGCGCCCACAATCGCGAGGTTTCAACCAACTCAAAACCCAAAACCCAAAGCGCCCGCTTGCTCTTGAACAGCCCAGAGCCCGGGAAGACCGCAAACTGCCGGTTTCCCACACTGTGATAAATGCGCTTTTCTTTATCCCACACTCCAATTTGTCGCGGAATCCCCGTCAGCACAGACTTGTGCACCTCGGCATAAACATCTGCCGCTGTTTCAATGCCCTTACCCTTTATCCCCTCCTTCTGGAACGAACGACGTAGTTCAGAGTTGATTCCCAACCATTCCCTCACCCGACGGTAGCTCAAAAAATGCTTTTCACACCACCTCCGCAATTGGTTGGACTTGAGCTTTCCTTTCTCTCCCCTGAAATCCTCAATCCCCTTCCACAAATTCAAAAACACCCCAAAATCCGACTTGTGATCTAAAAACTCTTTCTGCCTTTCATCGGCCCGCTCTTCCTTGCCCTGCGGGCGTTCCCTTACATCCATCGCAGAGAGCCCCGATACTATGATCAATACCTCCTCAAATACCCCTCGTCGCTCGCTTTCCACCAACATCCGGCCCAATCGCGGATCCAAAGGCAATCTAGATAAAGTCCTCCCCGTATCAGTCAGTCGCGCCTCCGATTTCTTCACCACCGCACCCACTTCCTCAAGAGTATCCCAACCTTCATTCACCGCACGGGGCCCCGGCGGATCGATAAACGGAAACTCTCTTAGATCTCCCAGCTTCAGCGAAAGCATTCGTAGAATTACCCCGCTTAAAGCACTCCGCCGAATCTCCGGATCCGTGAACTCCGATGCCATCTCAAGTGCTTCCTCATCATAAAGCTTCACACAAATCCCATCGCGCACCCGGCCACACCTCCCTCGTCTTTGCCGGGCACTCGCCTGCGAAATCATTTCGATTTGCAAACTCTGTACCTGCCTCGAAGGACTAAATCGACTCACCCTTGCCATCCCGCTATCCACCACCGAAACAATTCCCGGAATAGTTAGCGAAGTCTCGGCCACGTTCGTCGCCAAAAAGACCCTCCGCTTCCCGCTGGGAGCAAAAACCCTCTCCTGATCAGCAAGGGAGAGCCGCGCAAAAACCGGTATTGCCTCAGTATTAAAAAATCCCTGACCCTCGATCAAATCCGCACACTCACGAATTTCTCTTTCCCCCGGCAAAAATACCAAGACATCGCCATCAGGATCTAAATCAATCACATATTCCACTCCACGTAAGACATGTTCGCGTAAACTCTCACCCTCGTATCCAGGCAAAAAAACATCTTCTACCGGAAAAGTCCGCCCCTCCACCTGCACTACCGGACATTTTCCAAAAAACTCAGAGAACCTTCCCGCATCCAAGGTAGCCGATGAAATAACCACCCGTAGATCCTTCCGCCGTTTAACCAGTTGCTTCAGATATCCCAACAAAAAATCTATGTTCAAGGAGCGCTCGTGGGCCTCATCAATAATAATGGTATCATATTGCCGTAGCTCCCGATCTCCTTGCGTCTCTGCCAGCAAGATCCCGTCAGTCATGAATTTTACTTTCGTTTCTTTCGAGCAAACCTCTGTAAAACGGACCTGCCAGCCCACTTCTTTTCCAATCTCCACCTTGCACTCATCCGCCACCCGACGAGACACCGAAGTCGCGGCCAGTCGCCTCGGCTGAGTACACCCAATTCGGCCCTCTTGCCCCAACTCACGCGCAAGCTCCACCGCCATTTTGGGCAACTGGGTCGTCTTTCCAGACCCTGTTTCACCCTCCACCACTAACACCCTCGAGGACCTGAGGGCCTCGAGGATTTCCTCCCTCCGACGAGACACCGGCAAATCTGGATAGCTGATGTTCAAGTCGGTGGTTTAGCGGTGCTTTCTCAATCCCGCAAGTCCTTCCCATCAACTGATTGATGAGATTAAGCATTCTTGGGTAGCTAGAGGTCAAAGATTCACTGATACCAGAATTCCCAAACGCTCTTTCTCCGACAAAATGGAGCTTTCAACTTCGACAAACTTCTGGTCGTTCTTGATTCCAACAGCAACATCATGTTTAGTTATTAGAACGAGATTTTTGATTTCAAAAGCCCTACCACTTCAAAGAAGCTTCCGATTTCTGTTCGAGGCCAGCGAGAAATGAGTGGCGCAAGCGAATACCTATCTAAATTTTTCAATACAGCATCGGCCTTTTTTTGTCCGGTCACCACCCCACATCAATCACTTCATTTTCTCCATGGATGAACCGATCACGGTATCTTCTGAGCTGCTCGCCCGTATCCGGACGGGTGATGAAAAAGCATGGCGCGAAATGGTTCACATTCTAAATCCACTCGTCTCAAAAATAATTCGTAATCAAGTCCGCCGAAATACTGACCACGAGGACATTGCCCAAGAGGCCTTCACTAAAATCTTCCTTAAACTCGATCAATTCGCCGGCCACCAACCCTTTACCCATTGGGTTTCTCGGCTGACCATCAACACTTGCTATGATTGGCTCCGCAGAATTAAGAGCCGGCCTCTGATGAGCTACTCAGATCTCGGCGAAGCTCAGGCTCAAATCGTCGAGAAAAACCTCAGCAGCCAAACCGTTGACGGCAAAGAAAGTCTTGCTTCCATGCGCGAACTTCTTGATCAGCTTATCGCCACTCTTAACCCGCGGGAACAAATCGTTATTCGCCTTCTCGACCTCGAGGAAAAGACCGTGCAGGATGCCTGCAATCTAACCGGCTGGGGAGCCTCAAAGATTAAGGTCACTGCCATGAGAGCCCGACGTAAACTCAGCGAGCAGCTCAAAAAACTTGAACCAAATCAGTGATATGAATGACAACGACGACCCTTGGAAGAGACTTGTTGATGCGGCAAAAACCGCACCCATTGACGAGCAGCCGGAACCCAACTTCAAAATCAGCGTCAAAGCCCTGCGCGAAAGAGTTCAGTCGCTCTTTCTAGCCCTCACCTGGCGTAAGTGGTCAATCCTTGCCGCCATTCTTGCCGGTCTGATCTTACTCATTTTCTTTCTTCTTCGAGATGACTCTTCATTACCCGAGCCAATCATCCCGACCGAACCCCCAACTGCTCCCGAGACCCTATGAAACCAAAACTTCGCGACTACCTAACCATCATCTTTGCACTGCTCATCATCTTCGTTTGTGGCTGTGGCGTAGGCTTCCTGATTGGAGAAAAGGAAGGGCGCCAAGAAACAGAAACGGCAAATGCTATCGGCTCTGAACACGATAGTGGTCATTGGGAAAAACAAACCATGGAGAGCCTCGGAAGCCGCCTTGATCTATCTGATGACCAACGCGAAAAGATTTTGGGCGAAATTGAGGCGACCTCACTTGAAATCGCGAACAACCAAGAAACAGCGATTGAAGACCACTACCGTGCCATTTTGGCGCTTCACGACCGTCTCATCCCCCATCTGGATCCCGATCAGCAGGAAAAAATCAAGAAAGATCGAAACAAGTTACAACGGACAATTGATCTTCGTTTCAAGTAACGAACCAGGACTATTTCGTGAAATCTTGGACGTCCTGCAATCTTCTCCCTCTTCGAACCTAGTAGAAAAAAAGGGAATAAACCATTTTCCCCAGGATCTTTATTTCTTGATCTACGGTGTCTCAATATTTGGGTTGCTAAACCACAACGTGGAAAAAAGTAGTTTTTTGTAACCAATCCTAAAACCTCTTCGTCTTTCCTGATATGGCAGCTTCTAATTCGACCCTCCAATTTAAGAGCTAGCGTTTCCGTCGTAATTAGCCTATGGTTAAAGCTTAAATTTAAAATAATGTCGCGATCTTCTTTCATTTTAGCAGCCACTCTCTTCGTAGTCGCAGCTACAATGGTCTTCATCAGCTCATTCGACCGGGCCAATGAAAGGGCTCAGCCTGTCTCGGTTGGAGATCCAATTGACAAATTAAATGCTTTGCACGGCAGCGCCCGTGAATCCACTCCTCGCACTCGGGTTAGGTCATCAAGAGATAACGACAATAATCTTTCAGTCGAGAAATCAGCTACCAAACACCTTAACTTTGAGGAATTAGTCCGGGTCGACCAAATTTTGTCACGGATAGAGCGTGATTCCCAAGAACAGCTAGATCAATATTCGAGAAACTATGGGCTAACCGGGAAACAACAACGTGAGATCTTCCCTGTCCTCGTCGCCTATCACGACCAAACTCATCCGTCCATCAAGGTGAACGGTCAGACCATTCCCTCTGTAAATTTAGATTATAATCTGGAACAAACTATTTCTTCATTTCTCGACTCATCACAACGAGAAGCATTCCTAGAAGATGCCGCTGATCATGAAGCTTGGTGGATAGAAGTTGTGGGCCAGCTTGAGAACGACCTTGATACTGCTATTAGCAATGGCGAAATGGTTCCAGCCGAAAACCTTTCTCCGGGTCTTCGGATAGCCACGGAAAGTGCTGTTGGTGATGGTGGATCCTCCGGCCACTCCGGTGGAAATCTATTTGATTTACTTGCTCAATAATCTTTCCGAATAGCGTTGCCGCCAACTTTAAAAAGATGAATCTAACAATAATAATAATGACTAGCAGCCTGCTAACAGGTGCTGTGATTGCAGACCATATCGCTAAATCATTCGGAGACGGGACTCTCCCGGAATTTCTTACGAAGTATGATGTGAACGAAGACGGCTCCATCGACGAAGAAGAGCGTCAAGCGATCAAAGAAGAGCGCAAGGCAGCGCGAGTTGGAAGACGTGCTAGGTTTGATATTGATGGCAACGGAAAACTCTCCTTGGATGAGCGCGAATCACTTCGCGAAACAAGTGCTTCCGAGCGCGCTAAAGGACTCGAGTTAATTCGCGAATCACTTCGAAAAAGAATCACCGCCAAGCGCGTTGAAAAATTTACCGAGATCGCTGGTGAGGACGGACTTCTCTCTCTCACAGAGATGGCGGATCTTAAGGCTTTTCAGAAAATGTCCGAAGAGCGGCTTTCTTCTCTTTTTGCACGTCTAGATGCAGACAACAGCAGTGACGTGACTCTTGAGGAATTTAAGATGCGCCTTCGTGACCACAGTTCGCCGGCAAAACCTGATCCAGATAATTAAAATTTCGACTTAGGTGGCAACGAAATATGATCTGGAAAAAAATATCTCCATATTCTGCCGAAAACCATGAAGCTCCCAACAATCTCGCTGACCCTTATTCGTGAGCTTTTAAGTTTCGGGATTAATTGAGATTGACTAAATCACCGGAGGTAGCCCCACAAGGCTACCTTTTTTGTGCTATTCTCAACAATATATTATGATAACCTCCTTCGCTTAAGGTCTGAAATTCTTTCATTCGCCCTCTAGGCACACCACTGATCCCGTGAAAACGTTTCTCGCACTTCTTTTCCTCATTCACACCGTTAAAGGCGAGATCCTTTACGATACCGATTTCGACAATTTCCCCGTGGGGGCTAATAATTGGTCTGGGAACGAAGGTTGGATTTCAAACGATACCACCTCAGGCGCGCAGGCTATCGATGAAAACGTTCTCCCCTCTCTTCTCAAGACCGCAACGCTTGGCTTTGCACAACCCACTTCTAATTTTACTTTTATCGCACTCGACCTTGAATATGACCACATCGCTAGTGAAAAACCTGTCGTAGAAATCGATACCCTTATTGGTATTGAGGATTCCACTAACGGTCAGCGGGACGACTTTTATCTTAGTATCTATAATGCGGACGGAAATCGCCTGGCCTCGATCCGTTTTGACAATGAAAGCCCAGACTCTACCAGCTCACAATTTGGAATCTGGCGCGTAAGTGGCACTAACCAGTTTGATACTCTGTTTGATTTTACCCTGGGGGAACTTTTCAATCTTGTCGCCACTGTCGACCTTGAGGAAAATGTTTGGTCTGCATCTATCGATGAAATCCCTATTTTCGAGAACGCCCAATTATCAAACACGAGCGCTCCTGTTGACTTCGGCTTCCTCGCCTTCGAGTGGGAACTTACATCTCCTTCCCCATATAATCATGGCGACAACTTTCTCCTTGTGGCTGATATCAGCATACAATCTGTCGACACCCCTTCACATTCGACAGGCGGCATGAAGAAAATCGAGGTGACACATCAATTCGACTCTTTGGGCGGCATCAACTTAAACTGGCAAACCGCTGTTGGATGGACCGACCAAGTCGAGTATTCGAATGATCTCGTCACCTGGTTCACCGACCTCCCAGGATCAATCTTTGAAAACTTGGCTTCTCCCACTGCCATCACTTTCTCCCAGGCCAAGGACCCGGACGTAACCCATCGCTTTTACCGAGTAAAGCGGACACAAACTCCATAAGTCAAATCTCCCAAAGTTCTCTAAACCAAATTTGGTGAATAGCTGCGAGGGAAAATCGGGAGCCAGCAAAGAGATTCTCTAGATGGTGAGGTCAGGGCAACATACAGAGTCCACTACTCAGCATACATGGCGGGCACCCATTGCTGATTGAGCGGAATAGCTCCAAGAATAGGCTTAATAAGCCGGAAGCTTCACTTGGAAGATCGTTCCTTTCCCAATTTCGCTTTCCACCGAAATTGTTCCCCCATGTGCTTCCACAATTGCCTGGGTGATGGGGAGGCCGAGCCCAGTTCCCTTCCGCCCAGTCCGAGTCCGAGCTTTATCGACCTGATAAAATCTTTCGAAAATATGCTTCAGAGCCGAAGATTCCATGCCCGGTCCCGCATCTCGAACTGACCAAACAATTTCGGCCCCAATCTTATTTAGAGTAACTTCTATCTCTCCTTCCTCTTGATTATACTTAACCGCATTGGCCAGTAAATTTAGTAATGCCTGCCGCATCTTAGAAGGATCAAATTCAGCCTTTATTGGTTGAAGATTACACTTGATCTTAATTCCTCGTTCATCAGCTAGCGGCTCAATCATCTTCACAGCTTCACTAGTCAAATTTTCAAGATTTCCCAGCTCGGGACTAAGATGAAATTCACCCGAATCCACCTTGGAAAGTTCCAGTAACCCTGAAGTCAAAGTCCGCATGTGCTGCGCCGAATCGACACACGTTTGCAAGGCATCCTTATACTTTTCAGGAGACCGCTCCTTACTCAGCGCGAATTGGCCCTTGGATAAAATCACCGCAATTGGAGTGCGCATCTCATGAGAGGCGTCTGCCGTAAATCGCACCTGGTGCTCAAACGAAGTTTCCAGCTTTTCAAAAGTTTCGTTCAGGACAATAGATAGCTGCCCCAATTCGCTTCCATTCCCGCTGATCTTAATCCGCTGCGAAAGATCTCCTTCCGCAATTCGATGAGCTGCTCCACTAATTGTCTCAATCGGCTTCAGCGATCTCCCAATCAAAAACCAACCTACCAAAAATCCTCCTCCAACAATTAAAAGCCCTATCCCAATTAACTTTGTTTTAAGCTTCGAGAGATCGGTCTCGATCGGTTCGACGGAAGCCCCCACCATTAAAATTCCTACATTCGGACTTGCGTGAATAATTTCGCGATATCCTTGCATCGTCTTTTTCGAAACACGACCCCCTTCCCGGGAAACCCCATCTGGAAACGATCTCAATTCCTCTGGTGAATTCCCAGAAGCAAAGCGAAGTTCACCACCCCGACTCCAGTGGATCACAAAAATCTTATTCTCGGCGAGCTCCTCCACCATTTCATCTAAGTTTCCCCGCCGGCGCTCTGAAGGTTCGGGACCATTACCTCCACGTGGGCTACGCCGGGCATTGCCTTCGGGACTGGACCGAAGTTCATCTTCGAAATCATCCAACAGACTCGGCCTAGGCAATCGTCGCCCACGCGGAGGAGGTTCGGGGCGTCTCTCCAGAGACGGCAAAAGACGCGTAATCGGATTACTCAACTCGCGATCAAGAACCTGATATTTAATCTCACGTTGGTTACGATGAAATGCCACCAACAACGCCGCGATAATCACCGCTAAAAGAAGGAGATACCAAAGCTGAATACGCCAGCGAATCGATTGCGGAAAAATACCCATCTAGATTGATTCAAGAATATACCCCTGGCCTCGACGCGTCTTGATAAAACTTTTCCCAAATTTCTGACGCAATTTGTAAACATAGACATCGAGCATATTTGACATCGACTCGTCATTTTCGTCGAAAAGATGATCATATAAAAAATCACGAGTCACGACTTTGTCCCGATGCTTAATTAACAACTCTGCCATCGCAAATTCGCGCGCGGTCACCTCCACTTCCTTATCACCTAACCGCAAGGTTTTAGCCGTCGTGTTAATAGTAACATTCCCAACAGTGACCTCCGGGCAATGATCACCGCCCTTTCTTCGCATCACCGCTCGCACCCGTGCCACTAACTCAGTTAAATCAAAAGGTTTTGCCAAATAATCATCTGCTCCATGATTCAAGCCCTTGACCTTATCACACACTTGATCGAGAGCCGTTAACATTAGGACCGGTGTCTCTTTCTCCCTTCGTAATCCATCCAAAACCTCCCAACCATTCATCACCGGCATCATTACATCTAATACCACTATGTCATAATCCCAGTTCAGTGCCTTGTAGAGACCTTCCTCGCCGTCCGCCGATTCGTCTACCGCGAAGGATTCCTCGCGCAGCGTCTCCACCACTACCTCACGTAGATCGTCCTGATCCTCAACTACAAGCACTCTCATATTTTCACGATCCTAACCATTAAAACATGAACAGAAAATGAACAATTATACGCGATTTTTCCGTAATTATCTACTGCTGAAAAATGGATTCTTGAGAGCTATCTTTTGATGTTTAAAATATGGTATTCTCAGTTACTCAAATGACCATATTGCACTGCTCAGCAAAATATGGTTTATCGCCATAGCACATCATTCGCCTAATTGGTCTTGTCCCATTTAATAACTTCATTTGATCTATGCTTGGAAACTCAAATCGGCTGAACATTACTCTCGCACTCCTCGGGAGTTGTTCGGTCGTTTGTGCCAATAATTCGGAGGGCATTGAATATTTTGAGACCCACATTCGCCCTCTCTTTATCGAGCACTGTTACGAATGTCACTCAGCCGGCGCCAAAGAGCTGAAAGCCAACCTCTCCCTTGATTCCCGGACCGGGTGGGAAACCGGTGGCGACTCCGGCCCCGCTATTATCCCTGGAGAGCCTGAGGACTCCCTGCTCCTTCACGCCGTTTCCTACTCCAATAGCGACCTAGAAATGCCGCCCAAAAATCGGCTCCCAGCGTCCAAAATCAAGCATCTCAAATCATGGATCGCGATGGGGGCACCTGACCCTCGCGAAAGCAAAGTCAAAAAAACCACTCCCAAAATAGACCTCAACAAAGGTCGCCAATTTTGGTCCTTTCAACCTCCCGTCGCATACCCAATACCAAAACCCCGCGACCTAGCATGGCCAAACAATAATATCGACCGCTTCATCCTCGCTCAACTCGAAAACCAAAACATCACTCCTGCGAGAGGCGCATCGAAAACTGCACTTCTTCGTCGCATTTACTTCGATCTTATAGGACTGCCACCTTCGCCCGACGAACTCAGGGCCTTCCTTCAGGATAAGTCCCCACAAGCGTTCCAAACCATCGTCGCTAACCTCCTCGCTCGTCCAGAATTTGGAGAACGATGGGGCCGTCACTGGCTCGACATCACCCGCTTTGCCGAATCATCCGGTGGCGGCCGCTCCCTCGTCTTTCCCGATGCCTGGCGTTTTCGAGACTACGTCATCGACTCATTTAACAAGGACAAGCCTTACCACCAAATCGTTCGCGAACATCTCGCTGGAGACCTTCTTCCCCACTCGTCGCACATCCAAAGAAACTCCCAACTTATCGGCTCGGGTTACCTTGTCCTTGGCGCACTCAACTATGAACTGCAAGATCACGAACTCCTCAAAATGGAATTTGTGGATGAGCAAATCGATGCCGTAGGTCGCACCTTCCTCGGGATGACTCTGGGCTGTGCCCGCTGCCATGATCACAAATTTGACCCAATTCCCACATCCGACTACTACGCCCTCGCGGGAATCTTCCAAAGCACGCGCTCGATGGGGAAAGGCAGTGCCGCCTCTGGAGTCACTTCCTTCGCTACCACCCCCCTCGAAATTACCAATCACGCCGAAATCTCACGACTTCACAGTTCAATCGGCTCTCTCAAAAAACAAATTGATACCCTCAAAAGCTCACCTGATCTAAAAAACTTCCCTGGCCTCATCATTGATTCAAACGAAGCGCAACTAACCGGAAATTGGAAGAAATCCACCGCATCGAAACCTTGGATCGGCAAGAATTACCTCCACGACGAAAATGCTGGCAAGGGAGAAAAGAAAGCCCAGTTCACCACCATTCTTGGGGAAACTCGCGACTATGAAGTTTTGGTCGCCTACAGTTCAGGCTCCAACCGTGCCAAAAACGTTCCTGTCACCATTCAACACGCCGAAGGTAAAACGACGGTCATCATTGACCAGTCAGAGCGGCCTTCAATCTGGGAAACATTTACCAGCGTAGGAACATTCCCATTCTCAAAGGAAAAGCCCGCAACCATTATCATCTCTAACGAGAAAACTACCGCCCATGTGATTGCCGACGCTGTAGCCTTTATCGCACCAAATTCCGTAATCCCGCAGAAACCCAAAACCGATCTCAAGAAACTCGAAAGCCGACACAAATCACTCGTAGCCAAATTAAAAAAGCTTCAACCCGTCACCATGGCACCGACCGAAGCCGAAACTATCGCAGACGGGCACGTCCACATCCGCGGACAGGTCCGTAACAAAGGGGCCAAGGTCCCACGAGGTTTCCTCACCGTCGCCTCCCAAGCCGGAATATCATACGAAATTCCCAAAGGTCATTCTGGCCGGCTTGAACTCGCGGAATGGATCACCAATCCTCAGCATCCGCTCACTTCTCGAGTCATGGTCAATCGCATTTGGAAATATCTCCTTGGTGAAGGCATCGTGCGCACTGTCGACAATTTTGGGAAAACAGGAGAATTGCCAAGTCACCCCAAATTGCTCGACCACCTTGCAATCCAGTTCACCAAGAATAATTGGTCAATCAAATCACTCATCCGCGAAATTGTTCTGAGCAAAACCTACCAGCTATCCTCGAAAACTGATGCCAACAGCGATCCTGAAAACCGCTTCTTTGGTCGAGCTCATCGTAAGCGCCTTGAAGCTGAGGCTATTCGCGACACCGCCCTTCATCTCAGTGGACAATTCGATCCCATCAGGGGCGGACCAACCATACGCAATGCCGGACAGTATGACCTCAACTACGATTTTGATTCTAACCGCCGTAGTGTCTACGTCCCGTGGTTTCGGAATTCCATGCTCCCTATTTTTGAGGTATTCGACGCCCCAAATCCAAATCTTGTGGTGGGACGGCGCTCCGCCACCAACCTTCCCACCCAGGCACTCTTCCTCATGAATAGCCCCTTTATGCGTGAGCAATCAAAACTCACCGCCAAAAGACTTCTCGCCGAAGCGGGAACTATCGAAGATACTTACCTCCTCATTCTTTCCCGTCCTCCCTCCGAAAGCGAACTCCTGTCCACTCAAACCTTCCTTGACAGCTTCTCTTCCGATCAACGAACAGAAGCCTGGACCCAACTTACTCAAGCTCTCTTCTCAACCGTCGATTTTCGCTTTATCGACTAAACCTTAAGCCTATGATCAACCGTCGCCAGCTACTAAAGTCCTCCAGTTGTGGGTTCGGTTCCCTCGCGCTTTCCTCGCTTCTAGGCCAAGATCTCAGCAGCCCCTTATCTCCAAAATCTCCTGTCCTACCAGCTCGCGCTAAAAGGATCATTTTTCTCTTCATGGCTGGAGGGCCCTCCCACGTCGACTCATTCGACTACAAGCCAGAGCTTATCAAACGCGACGGACAATCCTTCGATTTCGTTGGCGTCCGCAAAAACACCTTCGGTAAAAAATCCCAACGGAAACTTCTCAAACCGCTTTGGGATTTCAAACAACACGGCCAATCAGGGCGCTGGGTCAGCTCCCTCTTCCCCCACATCGCGAAGCATGTCGATGACCTCTGTTTTATACACTCTATGCATACCGAGGGCGTGGCCCACGGCCCCTCCACCCTTTTTCTTCATACCGGAGCGACTAACTTAGTCCGCCCCTCCATGGGCAGCTGGGTCACCTATGGTCTCGGAACCGAAAACGAGAACCTCCCTGGCTTTGTCACCATTATGCCCTCCGCCAGCAAAGGCGGCCCGCGCAACTACTCCAATGCTTTTCTGCCAGCCATTCACCAAGGCACCTGCATTGGCCGAGCCGGACTTCCCGCGTCCAAAGCAACGATCAGAAACCTTAAAAACCCACACCTTCCTCTCAACGCTCAGTCGAAACAGTTCGACTTCCTCCAACAGCTGAATCGGCAGCAGGCGCAAACCAAAAACGATCAAAATATCAATGCTGCCATCGACTCCTTCGACCTTGCCTTCCGCATGCAGATGAATGCCCCCGACATTCTCGACCTCGCGGAAGAATCCGAAGCTACTAAATCCATGTATGGGATTGGCGAAAAGGCAACCGATGACTATGGAAGACAGTGCCTCATGGCCCGCCGTCTCGCAGAGCGTGGAGTCCGTTTTATCCAAGTCAACTACTCCGACGAGTCAGTTAATCCACGCTGGGATCAACATTCCAATATGCCCAAGCACAAGATCCACGCTCACGCAACCGACCAACCCGTGGCCGGACTTTTAAAAGATCTCAAACAGCGTGGCCTTCTGGAAGACACCCTTGTCTGGTGGGGCGGCGAGTTTGGACGCACACCCTTCTCACAAGGCAAGGACGGCCGCGACCACAATCCACGCGGCTTTACGACTTGGCTAGCCGGAGGGGGCACTAAACCAGGTCACGCCCACGGGGCGACCGATGAAGTGGGTGATACGGCCGTCAGTGGACGACTTCACATGCATGACCTCCACGCTACGATGCTCCACCTCCTTGGCCTTGATCACGAACAGCTCACTTACAATTACGCTGGCCGTGACTTCCGTCTCACCGACGTTGCTGGGAAGGTGGAACACGGCGTCATCGCCTAGCTTTCACAGAATCTCCATCGCCAAACCCGAATCCATTCGGGGGGTGTTCATTCACCTTCGCGCCCAAAGATCTGTAAAAACCCAATCAGGTCAGCGAGATTTTGATGGGTCATCCCAAGCTCAAGGCCATCTGGCATAAGCGAGCGGCCACTTGCTTCTAAACCTTTAATCCTTTTT
>Ga0213863_10002345_pt1 | contig 13473 bp, 10 predicted proteins | sample PICome_8_FD_160128 | JGI IMG/M metagenome (GOLD analysis project Ga0213863, IMG submission 160128) | Coastal seawater microbial communities near Pivers Island, North Carolina, United States - PICO497 | ecosystem: Environmental > Aquatic > Marine > Coastal | place: USA: North Carolina... | reverse complement strand
TTTAGGCTAGATTTATTTTTATTATCTTTGCTTTATGCGCTGTTGCAAGAAGTACAAGAAGGGGGGCAATGTAAGTCTCAAGATGGGTAAGCACAAGTCCCGATCTGGAGGGCTTACTCGTGCTGGTATTGCTAAATACAACAGAGAAACTGGCAGTAAGCTTAAAATGGCTGTTACCGAGGCTAACCCTAAGGGGAAGAGGGCTGCTCGCAGAAGATCTTTTTGCGCTAGGATGAAAGGGGTTAAAGGCCCTATGAAGAAGCCTAACGGAAAACCAACAAGAAAGGCTCTAGCCCTTCGTAAGTGGCGCTGTAGATGAAGGCTAAAAAGAAAGACGCTTGCTACCACAAGGTTAAGTCACGCTACAGGGTGTGGCCTTCTGCGTATGCGTCTGGAGCTCTAGTTAAGTGCCGAAAAGTAGGTGCAAGCAGCTGGGGTAAAAAGTCTAAAAAGAAATGAAGAAGGAGGGTTTAAAGAAGTGGTTCAGCCGAAACAAAGGGAAGGGCTGGGTTGACTGTAAAGCCTCTAAAAGATCTGGTAAGTTCGTCCCATGCGGAAGAAAGAAGGCTGGATCAAAAAGAGGAACAGGTTACCCCGCCTGTCGTCCTACGCTGTCTCAATGCACCTCAAAGGGCATGAGATCTAAAAAAAGCACTAAACGAGTTTCTTGGAAGTCTAAATGACTACTAATAAATAGTTTATATATTTGCACTTAAATTAAATTCTAATGGAGGAGAATAACATCGAAGCTCAAGAGCCTCAGGTAGAGCAGCAGGAAACAACAACGGTTGAATCTACGCCGCAAACACAAGAGAGTTCATTTACGTTTATTTCAGACGAAGAGGTAGCGCAAGCACAACAGCCTATCGTTCAGGAAGAGACGCAAGAGCCACAACAAGAAAACGTGAATGAGGTACAGCCTGATCAGCCCGTATCTCAAGATCAATATAGTCAGGAAGAACTCGAAGGAGCGGTCTTCAGCTACCTAAGCGAAAGGCTTGGTAGGGAGATTAAGTCCATTGATGACTTTCAGGCACAACAGACGGAGCAAAAGGCTCTAGACGAAAGGATTTCTGTAATCTCAGATTTTGTCGAAAAGACAGGAAGAGACCCTAGAGATTGGTTTGTTTATCAGTCCATGAACCCATCCGAAATGGATGACATGACTGCGATCCAGGTAAAAATGGCATCGGACTACCCAAACCTATCTCAAGAAGAAATTCAGGTTCTAGTGTCTAGCAAGTATAAACTCGATCCTGATTTAAACACAGAGCAAGAGGTTACACTTTCTAAGCTCCAGATGAAGCTAGACTCGGAGGAAGCTAGAAAAGGCATTGAATCTCTTAGATCAGAGTATCAAGCCCCAGTAAAGCAGGAGAACGACAACAGCTCCATCATTGATGACAACTGGATTTCTGGAATGAAGTCTGAACTGGATGCAATGGAAGGGATTGAGTTCAATCTTGGAAATGACAAAACATTTACGTTCGGTCTCACTTCAGAGTACAAGGGTCAGTTAGCGGATAAGAACGCTCGTTTAGACGAGTTTTTTGATCCGTATATTAATGACGATGGTGTTTGGGATTATGACATGCTTAACATGCACAGAGCTGTAATCGACAATGTAGAAAGCATTGTTAGCAATGTGTACAGTCAAGGCTTGTCAGATGGACAGCGAGGCGTTGTGGAAAAAGCCGCAAACGTTTCACCTACATCACCTAATCAACCATCACAACCAGATGGGGACAACCTCGCCCAACAGCTCAGACAAATTCTGCGGCCAAACGGAGGTATGTTTTAAAAAATAAGAATTAGAAAATATGGCTTTAACACAAGCACAAGGAGCTGGAACTGGAAACGGTCCTTTGGGATACGACCAATCACCAGCAACATACGTTTCCCTGGGAGACCTGGTAAACGGAACAAAAGATGATGTAAGAGACTTGTATGTCTCTGCATATGGAGACCAAGGTTTGAGTGGTCTCGTAGAGGTAATTGGCGCTAAGAAAAGCGCTGGCACTGCTGACCACACCACTTGGTTTGAAGAGGGTCGTTTGGGAAGAAGAGTTACTCTGGCTTCTAATGCGGTGACTCACCTTGATGGCGTAGCGATGACCGATGAGGATAACGGTGTGCGACAGTACGACGTTTTGTTGGGTGGCGCTAACCGCTACTTGGTTACTGGTGCGACAACAACCGACGCAGCTTTGACTATGGTTGATATGACTAATGGAGCTGCTGCTACTGGAAAGTCTGGTACTTTCACCATTATCGGTAATGCGTACCCACAGGGAACAGATCAGCCAGCAAAGCCTTTCCAGCCTCGTTTGACTAAGTACGAAAATCCTTTCGTTATTGTTAAGGAGACCTTCCATGTAAGTGGTTCACAGGCTTCTAACATCGGATGGGTAAACGTAGGTGGTCAGAACATGTGGTACTTGAAAGGTGAGCTCGATGCTCGTCGTAAGTTCATGAATATGCGTGAAGGTATGTTGGTGTTCGGTGAGAAGAACTCAACTGCTGCTCCTGCATTTGGCGGAGGAGCTCCTGGCTCTGAAGGTTACGTAGCTGCTGTTACCGACCGTGGTGGTATCGCTACAAACCCATTCGCTGCTGCTTTCAATGCACCTGACAGCTTCGATGCGGTTATTGTTGAGATTGACAAGCAAGGAGCTCCAGCTGAAAGTGCTTTGTACTTGAACAGAGCTTTGTCTATTGCTTGCGATAGCCAAATCGCTGCTGCTGGTATGGCAGGCGGCGGTATCGGCGCTGCGGCTGGATTCGGTGCATTCAACAACAACAAGGACATGGCTGTTGCTATGGGATTTAAGTCATTCACTCGTGGTGGCTACACTTTCCACAAGCATGACTGGAAGTTGTTGAACGATCCAGCTGCTGGTGGTGCTTCTGATGTGAAAGGTGCTTTGATTCCTTTGTCTGTAATCGTAGACGCTAAGACTGGTAACTCTCACCACTCGTTGGAGATGAACTACAAGTCTGCTGGCAACTACAGCAGAGAGATGGAGCACTGGGTAGAAGGCGGCGGAGTTCTCGGCTACAACACTGGCGGAGAGGATTTGGCTAAGTTCAACTACCGTTCTGAGTGTAACTTGTGCGTTCGTGGTGCAAACCAGCACTTCTTGTTCAAGTGATATAATCTGTATAGAGGGAGGGGCAATTCGGCTCCTCCTTTCTATACTCTTCTTAATTCAAATTTCAATTAAATGACTACTACAGCTAAGCGGGGGCGCCCCGCCAAAAAAGCGCAAGAATATGCACCAGTTGCAGAAAAAAAGGTTGACCTTTCAAGGTTTAAAAACTCAGTAAAAGTACCAACTGAGTACGAAATCATCGGCAAAGGAGGGCTTGTTTACATGCTTAATAAGTCAGAAGTAATGTACTTCGACAAAGCAAAAAACAAACAATTCGCTTTACGTTACTGCCCTAACGAGCCTAGCGTTTATCGAGATGATCAGAATGAAAACTCAGTCAAAGGAGGTATTGTGTTCAGAGAGGGCAGGATATTTGTTCCTGAGGATCAGCAGAACCTTAGAGATTTTCTTGACATGCACCCAGACAATGAAGCTAATGGAGGAAGCATCTTCAGAAAGATTGATCACGCCTCACTAGCTAAAGAGAAAATCGAAGTAGACTTCTTGTATGCCGATGCTGTTAACTTGGTTCGAAGCAAGCCCGTTGATGAGATCGTGTCGGTTGCAACAGCTTTCGCTGTAAATACAGACCGCATGGTGGATGAGGTTCGTCACGACCTCTTGGTGTTTGCCAAGAAGAATCCAAAAGCATTCATTGAAGCCTTTGACAATCCTGTCATCGAGACTAAAGCGAAAGTCAAGAGGGCTATGAAGTATAATCTAATTTCTCATAAAAGTGGTCACATCGTATGGACGGACACAAACAAACACATCATCGCCGTTCCAGCAGGTAAGGACCCAGTTGACATCTTTGTTAGGTATTGCATGACCGAGACAGGTTCTGTAGTCCTTGACGAGATTGAGCGTCAGCTAGCCTAAGGGAATCTATTATATACGCGAAAGAGCCTCCGAAAGGGGGCTTTTTCTTTTTCGTATATTTGTCTCATGGCACAAGCATACGGGGCTAGCTCAACAGTTGTTTATGATACCTTGAAGAACCTTGCAAATAAGGATCAGCAGGGCTTTATTAGCGACTCAGAATTTTCTCGGTTTGCCGAGATTGCCCAACTAAATATATTCAACTCATTGTTTGACGAGCTCAAAGATTCAATGAGGATGTCTAAGGCTGGGTTCAACCCAGGACGAGACAAATCAAGAACTAAAAGAGTGCAAGAGGATTTGGCTTTCTTTTCTAAGAAGTCAACGCTGTCCAAGTCGGGGGACGGGTTTACGAAGCCTGACGACCTCGCTAGGATCGTAGGCATATACACCGCTGGAGACATCCTTCTTGATATTTCCACTAAGGTTCCAGTAGAGGTTTGCTATGACGAGGAAAAGATTGAAAGGATTTTATTAAACAACCTTAGCGCACCCACAGAGGATTTCCCAGTTGCTTTAATATCTGAAGACATTCAGGTTTTTCCTACATCTATAAGAAAGATTGACGTTAGGTACTACAAGCAGCCAGAGGGAAGAAGCAAGACTACTGGAGCCAGAACAACTGATATGCCATCTGTAAACGCTAATGGAGTTGGATTGGTTGACTTTGACCTCCCTTCTCACTACACGTCTGATCTCGTTTATGAAATCGGAAAGATGATAGGTCTCAACCTTAGAGACCAACAAATCGTGGCCTATACGGGTCAGGAGATGCAAACAAGAAAACAAGCTGAGACATTCTGATGGCTAGAAATACAGTACCCTTATCGCAAGTTATTAGCGACTTCATAATCACAATGGGTGAGGACGACTTCGCTAACCAGGCTTCTGACACTCAGATTCGAACTCACGCTCTTAGAGGTCTAAGAGAGATTGGGTTTGATATGTCCCGAAAGATCAAGTCTTTAAAGCTGTCGGTTAACACAGCTAACAATACCGTTGAGCTTCCAGACGATTACGTGGATTGGAGTAAGGTGGGCGTGGTCGGGGCTGATGGAATTGTTTACGTGCTGGGTGAGAACAAAAACATTAATCAATCTCAAGCTTATTCTAACCACTTAGGTGTTAAGGTAGGAACCCAAGCCGAGGCCTCAGATGATGATAGTGACGGAATACACGACAGAATAGACTCAAAGACGGCCACTGGGGGTGGATCCCCTGGAAGCCAGGATGATGTCTCACAAGGGCTTAATTCAAGCGTGTTCAGGAATTATGTGTACGGAGGAGCAGGAGCCATCTACGGAGTTGGAGGGGGACAGTATTACGGCCAGTTTAGAGTAAACTTTGACCAGAACAGAATTGAGCTTGGAAGCTCTCAGTCTTTTAGCGAGGTTGTAATCGAGTATGTGGCTGACGAGGCTAGGTCTAAGAACCCAGATGTTCACGTTTACGTAGAGGAAGCTTTGATGGCTTATATGTACTACAAGATTATCGAGAGAAAGTCTTCGGTTCCTGCTAACGAAAAAGCAAGAGCACGTACAGAATACTACAACGAAAGAAGAAAAGCAAACTCAAGAATGAAGTCATTCACTAAAGAGGAAGCGTTAAAGACAATCAGAAAGAATTTTAAACAGTCACCTAAGTTCTAATGGCGATTGATAAAATAAAACTTAGAGGTCTAGCCAAGGACAAAGATGAAAGGTTCTTTGCTGAAGGCGATATGCTTGACGCTAGAAACGTTACTATGTCTACTGACGGGGAGACGTCTGGAGGCGTTGTAAAAAACACTAAAGGAACCGTCCCTGGATCTGCTGCGACTACGAGCGACCAAATACCCAACCAAAGGTCCAGGGTAATAGGCAGTATCTCTGACGACGCTAACGGAAAGGTTTACTTCTTTGTTTGGTCGACCAGTAGTTCTGTTCACGGCGTTTATGAATATGACGTGTCGGCAGACACCTACAAGGTTCTCATAAGGTCCACGGTATTAGACTTTGACGAATACGGATTTGTTAAGGCCGACGTTGTGAGTGGACATTTCAGGAGAGAAGGGTCTTTAGAGACCATGATATACTTTACCGATGGGAAGAACAATCCAAGGAAAATAAATGTACAGCAGGCTTTAGAGCACAGGTTTCAGGGTTTTTCTAACCAAGAAATAGAGCACTCTTTGGCTGTCGTAAAAGCGCCTAGCCTTTTTCCTCCTACCGTAGAACTAAAAACAGACACAAGCAGAAAGACCAACAACTTATACGGAACCGTCTTGCAGTTTGCGGTACAGTATGTCTATACTAACGGAGAGAGGTCTGCTTTATCTCCTCACTCGGAGGTTGTTTACCCCAAGTATATGTCTCTTCAGGGTATAGAGTCCTCAGACGCAGATCTACTAGGGTCTGTAACCGAAGAGAACAAAGCTGAGATAAACACTAGATGGGTCAATCAGCCCTCTACTGTTTCGTACAACAAGACAGACGTTAAAGAAATTGTAATTCTTGCTAGAACGGTAAACACAAACCCTTTCTTCGTTGTAGACAGCTTTGATCCAAATCAAGACCTGGTAAAAAACGGTGCTACCGTTTACGGCTCCGCCAGCGGCATATACTCATTCTATAACGATGGATTGTACCTTTACGAAAGCGGTTCTGTAACTGACAAGGTGTTTGATGACGTCCCACACAAGGCTGTCGGGCAAGCTGTTTCTGGTGGCAGGCTTATGTATTCAAGCCCTACCTCTGGTTACGAGAACACCAACGTACAAGGGACTCTTGCGGTCACCTATGAACAAACACCCTCTGGAGTGTTTGTTTCTGACTCTGACTCAAACCCAAGTGTAACTCACGGCTACAACACTCACGACGGGCGTTTTGAGCTTGATGTTTCTTCCGTTCCAAGTACTGTAACGGCTAACTCAAGGCTTTCTGTTTCTTTTACCTATAAACCAACAGGGTTTAAGCAGTATGGTTTTTATGGTGCAAGCGGAATCGGAGGAGTAGACGTAGACAATTCTATTCTAGAGCTTTCGTTTACCAAGACTGACGGAACATCTATCACTTTAAAGGGTGGAGAGTCTGATGACAGCGCAGGCAGCGATTTTGACGGCTCTTTAGACATGTCGGTGCTGAACTCTAATAACGACCAGTCCGTGGTTGCAGCCAACGTAAACTCTAAGGTTTTTTCTGCGTCTGTAGTTATAGATGAGGAGGTGAGCAGAGCTGTTGCTTGCGGTAAGCTGGCTCAAGCCCTTGAGGATGAAATAGCTACATATACTTACAGTATACCCAAAACGCTTGGAAACCAACCTGTTGTTTGGAAGCTAAGAGACACCTCCGACAATATATATGAACTTTATATGAGGAGGGTTAAGTTTGATTTAAACTTTAACTGCTCTTTCGTCTCCTCAGGCAACACCATTAAATGCGTCCCAAGGGTTGGAAATTGGGACCTGCCCGTTGGATCAAACGCTTATACCTTTATATTTAGCGCGGGTGGTTTTGTATTAAGCGATAGTGACTTTTATATAGATCTTAATCCTGGCGCTGGGACTTCAGCCGCTACATCTCTAGACACGGTTGTTCAGTCTAGTTTCTTTACCGCTCCAGCCACCGCTCCAGCAAATAAGAACGGAATATTTACATCTGGAACGCCAGAAAAGTGGGAGAACTACAATCTTAGTCCTTCTGCCCTTAACGGAGCCTCTTCGTTTAACCTTCTTATTTCTCAGTCTTTCAAAAGGAGAACGTTTAAGGCGGGAAGCACTCACAAGTTTGGTGTTGTTTACTTTGATGAATTTGGAAGATGCGGTAATGTAAACGAAATAGGAGATACTTATGTGTTGCCGTTTGGGGATTCGGGTAGGTCAAATAAGAATGGACCCTGTACAATTAGCGTTACTATTACCTCCGATCCTCCTTCGTGGGCCGTGTCTTATCAGATAGTTTATTCTGATATGGGCAGCTGGGAAAAGTTTGAGTCATTCGTTGTTGGCGGGGGAGTATATAAGAAAACCGATAGGGGTGCTACTGTTAGCGGAAGCACTGGTGTCGCAGCTACGCCTCGGTACAAATCTCAAACTGACGCCATATATCTCAGCATTAACACCCTATCTAGATATCAATCTGAAAAAGGAGCCATAAAGGACTACGTGTACACTCCAGGAGATAAGCTAAGGATTATAAGCTATAAAGACGCGACGACCAACGCTCCAACGTTTTACTCTACCTCCGATGCGGATGTACATGACGTAGCTGGTATCGAGGTGTTTACATCTAGTATAGACCCTGCGTATACTGGTAATTTTGCTCAAACAAACAGGGTTGGAAAGTTTCTGAAGGTTGTTCCTCCAGGAGGTCAGGCGGTATCAAACTTCGATCCAGGCGGGACAAACTTCTGGGATAACGAGTGCTTGGTGGAAATACTAACCCCAAGAAAAGACCCGCCTACTGAAATATTTTACGAAATAGGGACGTCTATTCTATTAGAAAGCCCTAGGGACGGCGAGAACAGACACGGGGATGCTGTAAGCCTTACGGAAGGAAGCGTTTACTACGGAACTAGATCTGTAATAACACCTAACATCTACGACGACGGAGACGGAAACGCTTTGACCTCTTTCTCTGATACCAATATAGAGGACTTTGACTACGACACAAGGGAGATAGAATCTATGGACGCTTCTGATCTTGTGCCCTCTAGGTGCTGGAGTAAAGGAAGGGCTCATGTAAAATATGATCAGGCAAAAACCAAAACCCTAGAAAACAGAATTGTATATAGCGATGAGCAGGTTGATCCGCTTGGCGACACCAAGTTCTCTAGCTTTAATCCAGGGTCAAACTCATTTAAGGATCTTCCAGCTAATTACGGAAGCGTAAACTACATAGACGAGTACAATCAAGGTCTTGTGGCTATACAAGAGAATAAGCTGTCTTACATTCCTGTAAAGAGAAACATCATCGAGTATGCCGACGGCTCTTCTGCAATCACGGCAAACGCGAGCGTGCTAGGAACACACAAGGAAGCAAACGGAGACTTTGGCATAGGCTCTGACCAATCGTCCGCCCTAGTTAGAGACGGAATGGTGTTCTTTGTAGATAAATCTAGACAGAAGTCTATGATGGCGAGCGGGACAAACATGATTTCTATTTCAGACATAGAGATGAGTTCGTTCCTTGAGACTGAGATAAACAACATGGAGGCCGCTACTGGATCGGGGGGTAGAATTATAAGTGGGTATGACCCAGAGGAAAACTTGTATTTGTTAACCATAGAACCTAAGGTTAGTGGGGCTAGCACAACTTACGCTGGGGTTACTATAGGCTATTCTGTATCAGACAAAAGATGGATCAGCAGGTATGACTTTAAGCCGTCAAACTACTGTTCTGTAGATAATAAGATTTTGTCTGGTTTTTGGTATCAGAGCGCTGATGACACGCAGTCTTACCTGTTCAATAACCACAAGTCAGCCACGATGAACACCTTCTACGGAACAGCCTACCCTACTTCCGTTAAGGTTATTTCAAAGATGTCTCCATCTGAGGTTAAGGTCTTCAATGCTGTATCTTACGAAGGTAGCGGTAGCGGATACTCAATAACCTCTGGGATTACAACAAACCTGGGCCAGACGTCAGATATTCCTGTAACCTTTACTGAAAAAGAAGGCTCTTTTTATTCGGCTTTCCCTAGAGACACATCGACAAAATACACCTATTTAGGAACCCTCGCTAGCAGGAATCTGAAGGTGTGTACTATGAGTGATTACCCTAGGTTTAACAAGCTCGGCAGTCGAATCACAGGGCAAGGGGTTTACTTTCTAGACGGCGGGGTTTACACGGCATTTGGGTCTGTTGATTCTTATGACCAGTCATCAGGCACTATAACACTGTTGATAGCGCCAGGGAACGACGGCGCAACAGGTAAGCAGATTTACTTTGAGCAAGACGTTAAGGATACAATGAGAGGTAACTGGGCAGAAATAGAGCTAACCAACAGCCTAACCACACCACATGAGTTATATTGCGTAAACACGCACATCACAAGCTCTAAACTACATCACCCTTTAGGGCAACAATAACTATATTTGCACAATGGCCGAGAAACCAATAGAACTGATAAAGTACCTCCCTGAGGTTTTTGGATATTTTCAAGGAAAGAAGAATATCAAGAACGAGGTAGACAGACTTAGAAATCAAGAGCCGATCAAGCAAGATCGTTTGCAGATGGATACTGCTCTTCAAAATCTAAACAGAGCTGGCAATACTACACAGACATCTGTAGCTCAGGAGGGGCTAGAAAGGGGCGTGCAACAGGCTCTGGCAAACAACCCTAGAAATGTAAACCAGCTACTGGATAAGCTAGCTACAGGTTCCGCTAAGATTTCAGAGTCAGACGCCAGACAACGAAATGCTATCAATGCCCAGGCCATGCGAGGCAATCAAATGCTAGACGCAAGAAACTCAGCCATTGATCGTTCTAACCTGATACAGGATAGAATGCAAGAAGAGCGAATTGCTGGAGCGGATTCCGCTAAGAACACTCTAAACATGAGGGGTCTTAGTACTCTAGGCTCTATACTGGGAGATAGCGTTGGGCTAATTGGAAACGGGCCAAATAAAAAATCAGAAATGTATGATGAGCCCTTGGGAACTACTAAGGAAGATGTTCTTGATGCTTTTGCTACAGAAAAAAGAGCTCCATTATCAATAGCAGACATGACCCTTGATGAAAGCAAACTTCAAGATATAGAATATGAGGAAGATGATTTTGACCTTAGTCAACTTTTTAGGTCTTCAGGCCCTAGAGTTTTAGAAGAAGGAGGCGCTGTGGTCACCCCAGAAGGATACGACCATGACGGAGTTGATATTGATATGAGAGACTCTGAGACAGGAAAGATGGTAGGTAAGGTAGAGAGTGCTGAGATGATCGTTAACTCAGACGACACAGAGAAAGGAATTAGACTAGCTAAGAACGACCCTAATAACCCACTATCTAAGTGGTACTTATCTCTTACTAAGAGGTTTAGAGAGGAAGCAAAAAACAGAAAGTAATGGCTGAAAGCAAATCAACACAGAGTTTTTATCCTCAAGGGAACATTGCTGGTCAGGTAGTCAACGACTTTATCGGTCTTCAAGGAGAGCGCGTAGCTAAAGACACGCTATTGCAGAAGCAGCAGCAGGCTGTTCAGGTGGCAGAGGCCAAGGCTCAGGGCGATCTCCAAAAGGAGCAGATGAAGCAGTATGCTAAGGTTATAGAGAATCAAAGAAAAGCACAAGAAGCCCAAAGAACCGCCGAGCAAAAAATGCTCAATGACCTCCCTATTGACGATGGGGGTTTATTTAGGTCTCACTCAGACCCTATTCTAGGCATGGTTGATCAGTTCTCTTCAGACTATGGGGATATAATTGAAGCGAAAGGAATGGACTATGCTGTGTCTATGTCTAAACAAATAGACGCTTTTACAACACAGCTTGAGAGTCTTCACGGAAAAAACATAGCCAAAGGGCTCAACCTTACAACTCAAGCAGGAAGGGCAATCACAGGGCAGCCTGGAATGGTAGAAGCTTATGATGATGTAACGTTTCAAAACAACATGTCAGAGCTAAACACCCCAGGGCGTTTTGAGGGGTTTATTGACGAGAACTACAACTTAATGGTTCGAGACACTCAGTCGGGTCAGTCATTACCAGCTGAGGAATGGACAAGGGGTCAGTTAGAAACGACAGGTCAGAGGTTTATCAGCCAACCTAAACTTAACTATAACCAAACTGTTGACGAGCTTTTTTCTGAGCAAACACTAAACGACAAGGGTTCTAAGAGGGTTCCAGGATACGCTACAAACACAGCTAGGCTTGAGAACTTCTTTGAGACTCACCTTGAAGGAGAAGACCCTACATCTGACCCTATATTCATGACCGCTATATCTCAACACGCTTTAAACGAGGAGATACCTGTTAGCCAGGTTCTTGCAGAGGAGTCCGAAATAGCGGAGGCGGTTAACGGCTTTAAAGAAGACTGGACGAAAAGAATGCAAGGTTTGGTTTCTAGCGAACCAGCCAAGAAGACTGGATCTAGCAAAGCGACTGGGGAGGAAATCGCAGAAAGCGAAGGATTTGATGTAAAGACTCAAAACCCTATTATGCTTGAGGAGGCGCAGAGTATGTTTATGATGGGGCAAGGGTCTATTGATAGCCAGATTGAATTCATGACTGGAGTGGCTCAAATGCCTGCTGGTGTTGAAATCGAAGCGCCAGCATTTCTTCCTGGGATTACGGACGCGGGCAGTCGGGTAACTATTAAAAACGCTTCTTTCTCTGACAACGGGGACCTTTATTTAAAGGTAAGCGGAACTTTTAACACTATTGTAACTGAAGGTGTTCCTGAGGCTGGTATTGACCCTGTTACAAAGCCAGGCGTTGACTCCAGAGGGACTGTACTTCAATTGGGTGACGACAACCACACAGAAGCATTGCAAGCGATTGGCGGCAAGCTTTTAACCGACACAGAGTCCGAAGTGGTTCAGAAGTTTTATGACGGTCTAGATGGATTTGATCAAGCAGCCTATTACATCGGTCTTATCGCTTTATCTAAAGGAACAAACCCAGAGTTTGAAAAGAAGGTAAGGAAAGCGGTGGAAGACATGGGCGGTGTGGACTATGATAAGCTCCAGGCGGAGCTAAGTCAATAATTTTGTAAATTAGCCTTATGAATTCAGGACCAACTCCATCGTCTCCAGATCTCAATGAATTAATTGATCAGGGAGCGGACGACATCAACCTATACAGCCTTGGCTTTAATAGTGATCAAGTCTCAAAGGCCAGGAATCAAAAAAAAAAACCCGATCCAGGCCTAGTAGATACGGGATTAGCATCGGTAGACTCTTTATCGGGGTCTGTTTCTCCTAGCCCAAACGCTGACGTACTTGACTGGTATCAGGGTAAAACAATCCTGCAGAAGAAAATTCTTCAGGACGGAAAGGTTGAAGTTGCTCCAGAAGGGGAGATGTTTGTGAAACCATCTGTTAAAGAGATTCAAGCAAATATTCCTTCTGATGTTTTAGTTAATGACGTGCCTCTTAGTGAGGATGAAAAGTCTTTTTTTGGGGGTCCTGTAAAAACAGACAAGAAAAGAGTTGTTGCTTTTGGTAGGGGGAAAGATTCTTACGAGCGATACAAATCCATGATGGAGGGACCAGCCGCAACATCCCTCGAATACATAGGTAACGCAAGAGCGGCTGCCAAGGCCTTGATGCTAGAATCCGAGGCTAGTCCACAAGAGAAGGATATATATGAAACGCTATTCAAGGCTCATCAAAAAAACCCAAAAGACACTAGGTTTTTGTTTGATGCTTTAACTGACGAAAAACTATCCAAGGCTGTCAATGAGGATCAAGGGTACATTGATTTAAGAAGTAAAGATGCCTCTAAGCTAAAAGAGATTAAGGCTAGGCTAG
>Ga0213863_10002343_pt1 | contig 13483 bp, 9 predicted proteins | sample PICome_8_FD_160128 | JGI IMG/M metagenome (GOLD analysis project Ga0213863, IMG submission 160128) | Coastal seawater microbial communities near Pivers Island, North Carolina, United States - PICO497 | ecosystem: Environmental > Aquatic > Marine > Coastal | place: USA: North Carolina | collected... | reverse complement strand
AGCTCGATATTCCTGCACATAGCCGTCGAATTGGTCATGTGCATAACGGATCTCACCGGTAAGCCTTACAGGTAAATTTGCTAGTGCGTACTCAGCGCTTCCAAACACAGCCCACGAATTAGAGTCGGTGCGGTAATTGCGAAAAAATGAGTTCGGCCTCATTGTTGGGCCAACCCACTGATCAAAGACCTCGGTGTTTTCATAGGCAAAGTAGTCTGCCCCGACCAGCCAGCTAAAGTTGCTAGATGGTTCGGCGACGTAACGTAATTCCTGGAAAAAAATGTCGTTGTCCGCTCTTTGTGTTGTTTGCAAATTTAACGTATTTAGCTGAAAGATCGGGCCAACATAATCCACATCCGTCTGGAGCCCTACCTTTAGATCACGTTGATTCGTAACAGATGTCAGTGTGCCACCATCCAGCACCCAGTCTATAGTGAGATTGTGATTTCCAATTTCGTTTTTACTCACCATTGGCGAATTAATAGTGGTGCTGAAAGCATCTTCGATATCTGGCCTCAGGTTTCGGTTAGCAAAAATAGCATTAGTGAAAGTCTGATCCTGAGTATCGAAAACATAGTTAACGTCCAATGCATCTGACGGTTGATAGCGCAGTGACATACGGGTGTGCTCGAATTTTTCAATATCGATGTCACGATTGTCAATATCGCTATAAAACCCCTCATCCCGTTCTTCATCCATGCGACTGATCCGTATGCTGAATTGCTCGTTTATCGGAAGGTTGAGCTTGGCTTCGAGGCGCTGAAAATCTTTTTGACCCAGTGCACCACCCACATCAAAAGAGAATTTATCTTGGGGTTTTTTCGAAATCACATTCATTGCGCCACCGAGCGCGTTACGCCCGTATAGCGCTCCCTGAGGGCCCCGCAACACCTCAGCTCTCTCCAAATCGTAGGTATCCATTCGAGCAAAGGTTTTGCCAGCCAAACCATTAGTCGCGAAATACGCACCATTACGGTAAAGGCCGATAGCGGACGCGGACGCACGATTACGTGCTTGCCCCGCACCGCGCATAGTAGGTTCAGACTCAGCAGCTTGATTCTCGTTTGTGCTAACGCCAGCAACCAAGTCAGTCATATCGCGTAGATTAAAAATACCGCCTATACCCTCAATTAAATTCGCTGAAATGGCCGCGGCGGAACTGGGTACATCCTGCAACCGTTCCTCCCTTTTGCGCGCGGTAACAAGCACTTCTGTTATCAGCGAGTCTTGTGCAAAAGAAATTTTTGGTATCGTTGGGACAACTGTTGTGCAAAAGACTGCCGCCAAAAGCGTTACTTTTAATACGAGATTTTTTGTACAAGTAATTCGGCCATTTACTTCTTCAGTTTCCAATGAATTCATTAAACATCCTTTTTATAATTTTTTGTAAATCGAACTCACAAAGTTAAGCTGATCAAAATTCACTTTTTTTATTAGACGTCACTCAGAACGTAATGCGATTTGCGTCAGACAACCAAAGCACCACATGTCATGATTGTGGGTTACACACATTTAAATTCCTGCGCACGACACATCCAAGCGGTTGAAGATTAGGTTTATTTAGTACTGTCAGAAAGGTCAAGTCGGTGACAAGTCACTAATAAAAACTCTTACTCATCCTAAGTAGAGTAGATTTAAAAAAATATGACTACTTTAATTTGAAAACAAAACGCAATAATGCCGCTGGGAGCAAATGCGCTAGCACTTTACTTAAGAAGATTTCCTGCCAACTATCTGCTGTTCCCCGCGCGGTGTCGATAGACTGCCGATAAGCAAACTATCTTTTAACTCAAATGATACCGTTCTCGACCCCTGCAGTGTTTCCAGAAAAAACGACAGAGTGTCTCCGACGAAACTAACGTCAGATAATGTGTAAGCGCCTTGCAGAGCGACCCAGGTTCCACCAAGTTTCCCCTCATTTTCAGTTATTGTCAGATTGATCGAGGATTTTTGCCCCTGCAAATCCAAGTTAAAACCCCATTGACCCATGACAGCCGAATTTTCCGCTAATTTCGCATAATCTTTTAGCCGAAATTTTGGTGGATCTATGTTTACTACTGAAAGAGTAAGTGAATAGTTTAAACTGTCTATACTCAGCTTAGGGACAAACAAGTTAGTTCCATCGAAGGAAGAAGCTCCACTTGTATCAAGAACTTGTATCTCCTGCGCTCCGACAACAGAAAAATCAATGTCAGGGCCGTCTTGATTTAACAACAGTTCCAAACTGTAAGCATCAGGGCCAACGGTAACTACTGGAATGAAAAGTACGTTATTTTCAAAAGAAGCTCCGAACCCTGCGCTACTATTTAGAAGTAGCCAGAATAAACTTAAACTTAAAACATTTTTCACTGTCATCGGAAAACACCTCATAAGTTAGATTGGAGAATCAAACTTTTTAGAGTGGAATAATTCTCAGAGGATAGTTCTTTTCAGCAAAGTGGTTACGGACAAGTCGCTGACTTGTCCATATGGTTGAGTTTTCTCGTTGCCAAAATTCTCGATCTCTTTTGAAACGGCAGTTGGCAGATTTGCTAACTCAGAATGGGTAGTCTCTGAAGAAGCCACCAAACGGAGATCGGACCAATTAAATATGCAGGTAGAACATTGCTTAGACTAACCTCGGGCGCAACGGTATTTTTTTGCCACCAACTGCGAAAGAAAATGGCAACCAAAAGGCATACAATGACAACCATCAACTGTCCTATTTCCAGGCCAACGTTAAACAACAATAAAGCCCAAAGTGCCGCATCATCTGGCAAACCTACTTCACGAAGCACACCGGCGAATCCTAATCCATGTACAAGGCCAAACCCGAAAGCAATTGCCCAGGGATAGTTTGATGTTATAGAGGGAGTTTTGCTCAACATCTCAACTGCCATGAAAAACAAGCTCAGCGCGATCAGCGCCTCTACCGCAGATTGAGAAACCTGCAGTAGCTCAAAAGTAGAAAGTGCCAGGGTTATGGAATGAGCAATCGTAAAGGCAGTAACAGTTGCTATAAGTCGCCATCTCTCTGTAATCAATACCATTAGGGCAATAACGAACAAGACGTGATCGAGCCCCGCCAGCAAGTGTTCTATACCCAACTCGAGATAGGCTGGAAGTAGCGGAGAATCGGACTCACCTAAATGCACTACCGGGTTGTCTGGCCTAACAACAAAGCGTTGCACGCTGCCATCAAGGTGCGTGACACTGACTAGCACCTCACTGACACCGGGATACAGGTTGCGAATAGCAAGTTTGGATTGCGAGAGTGCCTGATCACAGTATTCTTGCCAGCTTTGAATCAGGGTGCCTTCTTGACGCTGACTGATGATTTCAGCGCCAAGACGACAGCCTCCAAGATCCAGGGCTAAGTCTGGACGGAATCCGGACACAATCGGTTGGCGCAGCGTCACTGAGACTCCCACTTCCGCTGAGGCCGCCTCTTCTGTTTCAATCAGTTGAGCAAACGCCGGGCGCATCTCATGAGCGAAACTTTGACTGGCAAAGAGCCAGAGAGTGGCAATCAGGCCGCTGTATTTCATGAACCCCTTACTGATCATCTACCCTTCTTCTCATTCAACCTTCTTATTTTTCTTTTCGAACGATGTCATAATTCGGCCGGACTTGTTCGATGAAGTCCGCCTGTGCCTGAACTTGTGATTCGTAGGTATAGTCACCGAGGACTGTTGCGCGAATATCTAAAAATGGTGTAACGGAAGCGGGATTTTTCTCAAGAACCTTCACCAGGTGCCAGCCAAAAGTGCTTTGTATGGGACCTTGCCAATTCAAAGCCACATCGTAGCTGTTGAGTGAACGGGCAAATTCAAGACCGAATGTGCTGGTAACTTGCAATGGTGATTGACGGGCATTCATTCGACTCTGCATCGACGGCTGCGCTAGGTTGGCGATCGATTCCCCTGCACTGAGTGTACTGCTTGCCGCGTCGCGAGATTGAAATTGGAGTTGCTCGAAAGAGACACTTGATGCGACTTCGTAGCGTTCGTGATTCGCCTCATAGTAAGCCCTGAGCTCTTCTTCTGTCGGTGTAAGTTCGGCTTCTTGCTCGGCAATAAATTGCATTTTCTGGATCATGCGCCGGCGAATAATTTCATCTTCTTCGTCCAGGCTGAGCCTTATAGATTCACGACGCCAGATCTCTTCAGTGACCCAGTCATCGACGAGGCTGGCGATCTCTGCCTCGGTGGGTTCGCGCTGTACCTGTGAAGCCCACAGCGCTGCCACTCGCCGCTCGAGCGCAGCATCCACAACTATGGTATCGAGCGGATCGGAGGTTTGCTCATCGATGACAAAAATTAATATGCCCAAAACCACAAACCAAAACACGTGGCTCTTTAAGAGCTTCATGATTAGCCTGTCCCAGGTCGGTACCATATCGGCGATGTAAAGGCACGTTCCTGAATGGTCGCTGGAAAATCTGGTCGCGGTTCGTAGCCCTCATTGATCGCATCCCAGGTTGACCATCGGCAGGTTGGGTTCTCGAGTACACGTGAGTAATAAAATGCCCGCACGGAAGGATCGAACTCAGGATCAACCCATACGGTTTTCAACTCAGCCGCTCCGACGTCAGCTGAAATCGAGCAGTCTTCGAGGTTCACTTGAGCACCGTTGTCGCCGCAACGATGAGATTGTGGATCGACAGCAAGGCCATCTGAACAAGCGACATCAAACACTTGTTCATGGGGCTCACCATCAACGGTCCAGCCTTTGACAACCTGCAGCCTTTGCAAAGGCGCGCTCAGAGCATCTTGAGTGGCCCAGACAATAAAGCGCGGGGCTCGGTCACCGTTGGGCAACAAATCTGAGCCCATGGATACACCATCAGAATATGCAGTCTCGAGCAGATCAGGAGCTGTCAGCGTTTCATCGGTGAAATCATACCCACCAAAAAAACGCACTTTGATGCGCGTGCCGGTGGTAGCAAAAGTTTCCTTCCGTCGGAACGCGCTGTAGATAGACTCCCGTGTGTTGTCTTCCGCCCAGACGCCGGTAATTCCCGATGCGCCAAAGGTTATATCATCCCCATTAGCGTAAACACCTGCATCAAATTCCTTAACAGAATCAGGTCTGTTTTGGAGAAGACGCTCCCCTTCCTCAGCACTCAGCGGAACTGCTCCAGTCTGTTGAGGTGTTGCATCCGCCAGTCCTAGCTTGCCATAGAAATCAGATTCGTCATCACCAATGGCAGCCGTGTGGGTATCAGACGCACCCACAAAACCGAATTCGAAAGGATTCTTCATTCCCTGATCTTCGAAGGACAACCCATTTAATAATGCTTCCCGCGCATAACCGCCTGAGGGTTCAGAGAGCCGATTGCCGCCGGCGCCGACATAATAAGGCATTATTTCGAATCCAGCCCATTCATCATTGTCCGATAACAAGGGGTGCGTTTCCGAAGTACCTTTAATTTGAGTGATTTCCATGAGCGGTTCATTACGAATGCGCTGAGAAGAATAGGCATCATCCAGTGGATTGCCTGCCCAATCCACAAGCTTGAACATCTGTCCACCGGAACCGTTCGAATTATGGGGAATAGCGAGTGATTCAATTCCCTCATCGCGTAAGCTGTCCATCCAATCCCATAAGTCTTCTGGGTTTCTACTGTGCAATGAAGAGAAGGGCACTGCGGGAAGCTTATCGGCGTCACGAAAGATAACGTTGCGATGTAAATTCCCACGGTCAGGATTGGAGAATGCTGTGTACTCATAGGCAACAAAGGTGGTGAACTGACCTGGCTTGTTATATTGCTCAGCGGCGGCAACAGTATCCTTCCAAGCATCGTGGATGACGTCATGGACCAAGTCTTGACTAAGAGTTCCGTCACCAATCATGCGTCTGACATCACCCACAAACCTACCCAACACAGCGGGGCGTTCAGGTACTAGATTTTCCGGTGCATTGTAATTCGCCATATAGTCTAAATTCATAATTCTTGCTAATTCAGTACTGGGATCCGCTCCCTCAAACAACATACCCATATACATGGCGTGATCCGTGACTGCATAAAAATCTAGGGGTACACGTAATGTCATATCAAAACCAGCCGGGTGCTGGATAGTATCGCCCAAGGCATATCGATAGGCATCAGAAGGTGTCGCCATAGTACCAACGGCAAAAGCATCGAGCGAATAAGTGGTGTGAACATGCAAGTCGCCAAAAAAAGCAGTTCGTGTAGCATTCTTGGCAGGGAGCGCGCTGAAAATATCGTTTGGAATTGTTAGCAGGCCTTGCTGAGTTCGAGAAGGTGCTGCTTGACTGGGAGTACTCGCGACATCATTGTTGCTAGGGGATGCTGAACTATTTTCTCCGCCAGAATCATTAACTGATTGGGCTGGCTCGGTCTTGCTGCCACAAGCACCTAGCACTAGTCCTATTAATAAAGTTACGACTTTCAATCTCATTTACTGCCCCCGTTATTCTTCAGTAACACACATAAAAACACAGAAATTTTTCGATACGTATGAGAAAATTTTTAAAGTATGCAGTAGGTTTTTTTGTAAACTCAGCTCAACTTTCATTTTCCCATTCAATAGATTTCGCTAGTTTTATAAAAATGTTTGAGACCTGCGCCTGTTGGCTGATCCTTCTATTGTGGGTTGGCTCGCATAAATTCGACAACAGTCTCAGCCCACTCCTCTCCCTTTTGCTCTTGAAGGAAGTGCCCAGCGTCACTTATCGTGGTGTGGGGCTGGCCTTGAGCGCCCGGAATTTGTCGCTGAAAGAATATATAACCTCCCCGAGTAATAGGATCGCCGTCACTAAAGGATGTTAGGAACGGTTTTTCCCAGCGAGTAGCAATTAAGTAAACTACTACTTTCTCTGACTTGAATAACTCCATGACTAATTGGGTTTCTTACCTTCTTATTTAGAATACTCGAAGCGTGATAATTGTTCTGTAATCTCGGAAGGGATCTCACCGAAAAGCAATTCGCGATATTCTTCCTCTCCGTCCAGGAACAACTTCAACCACGCCACTGCCATGCCACCAACGAGTTCATGCACGTCGATATTGGGTCGTAATCTTTCATTCTCCACCTCAGCGGTGTTAGCAATGAAATGATTGCCACCCCCTACTTCCATATACATTCGAGGCGCTGCATTGGTTAGGGTTTGATAATGTGACCACGCATGCTCATTGACTGGGGCTAGCCGATCTATTTCGCCAGCAATAACCAACGTTGGCACAGCGACTGCACTGAAATTGGCATTCCGCAGTCCACCTGCGGTAAATGGAATCGCCGCTTTGATCTCGTTGCTATTTTCATTGGCCAACAACAAGGCTCCTGCTCCGCCCATTGAATGTCCCATGACTGCCATGCTGTCTTCCAGGATTTTTCCGCGTACAGCACTGCCCTGGCGCGAATTTTCACCGCGCAACAAACCAATTGCCGATTTAAGAGCCTCCGCCCGTAGCGGTGGAAGGTCATTCAATTCATTGGTGTCAAGTGTGATTACCGCAAATCCATGGGAAGCCAGATAATTACCCCACCAGCTGATGTTCTCCTGTCTTTCAAAGAATCCCGGAGAGATAACCACACCACCGAAGTCTTGCGCCTTGTTGGCCGGAAAATACAGTGTGGCACCACTGAACTCGGGCGCGGAAGGGAGTTGGGTGAACCATTCCACCTGGTATGGCCCCTGATGCCCCAAGGCTTTCAGGCTGGGGGGTTGTGCCACCAGTTTGCCGACAAAACTTAAGACCAGTATAAAAAAACAAGCAAACCTGATTGTAGATATTAACTTCATTTGTTAGTTTCCGACCTCGAGCTGTTGTTGTTCTGCGAGGCGCTCCCCTCGAAGAAGAAATGCCATGGCATGGTTACCTTCGTGACACGCATATTCATACAACTGTCCGTCTACTTTAGCCATAGGGACAATCGCCGTAATTTTATCCGTAAAGGTTGAGGGATCGTCCAGTGTCCACTCATAGTCAATGGTATAAGCGTCGATGCGGGTAAATCGTTCAGTGAGCGTTTTGTCTTTAGCCGTACCATAACGGCTAAAGCTAGCAGTCAGTCCGCTTAAGTTTTTAGTCGTGACAACTAGGGTATCGTCTTCCCAATAGCCCCGAGAATCACCGCTCCAAAACTCTAAATCCTCATCTAAGTGATTGCGTCCATCAAGCGGCACAATGCGAGCGTCGTGGACCATTTCCGTCATTATTACTGCATGATCTTTGCTCTGAAAAATTTGCACGTTGGCATTGTATGTGAACCTATCGGCAGAAAAAGGAGGACCGGCGTTAAAGCCAACAAGGCAGCGCTCAGACAGGCCACGGTCCTCTGGCCCATCTTTACTTATGCCCCCAAACATAGCCAGAACCGGGCGCTCTCCAGGGACATCATCTCCCAGGTTAGGAAGATGTGTTGCTGCGCCTTCCACCCTCGCAGGCAGCCGACCGTTCGGTGGATAGACGATTTGCGACGTCCTAACGTTTTTTTCGACACCAGCTCCCTCGAACCAGAAACCGTTGTAACCGCCCACTGACCCTGGTTCTGGCGCTGATGGATTAACTACCAACTCAGCTTCACGAGCGTTTGCAGCTTTTAGTCTTCTGGTTTGGCTATTGAAATCTGCCTCAACTTCTTCGGGCGTTAGAAACTCCCGAGTGCCAAATCGCTGAGGTCGCTCCAGAGGCGTGGTGGTGGCAAAACTCCAAACCCCCTGCAAATCAGGTTGGCCCCACTCGGTGCGCGGCGCAACATAGTCATCAGCTGTTTGTGCTACCGCGATTTTAAAAAAAACAATCAAAGTTGAAACAACCAGAAATAGATTAATTCTCATAACTTTCTCCATCTAATACTTAAACTACACGCGTACCCTGCCGCTGAATAACACGATGCTCTGCCCTCTAAGGTATACAACACCCTTGCCCGAAATAAACTCACTTTTAACGATACGGGTGAGAGAAAAGATGCTGAGGAAGCCAACCCTTCCTCAACACCAAAACTACATCAGAGTGGATGGATAGTAATGACTAAAACAGCAATTAACATCAGACAAGTCTGAGACATGTCATGTAAGACAGCGGGAAATTGGAGAATGTGGCGGAGAATTCGAGGGCGTGCTAGTCAGTACCGCCAAGCACTGTTCGCAGAAGACTACGGTTCACGTTTGCCAACCTGCCCGACAAACTTTTTAATGCGTCAGATTGGTGATCCGCAAGCACCCATCCGTTAGAAGAGGTGATATCGTCAATACACGAGAACATATTACTGAAATTTGTGTTTTGAGATCCCAAGTTGATCGGTTGCCTTTGCTCTGCATAGCAGGATAGAAAATCATCAAGGATAAATTCAATAGCGATATCAGAATTTCGCTGAGGCTCACCTTCTGACCCTGAAAGAATTCTGGCGATAAATCGTAGGGTGCTAACTTCAATCAATGTGACACTAATATCTGTATATGTCGCATCTTCCAAATTTCCGAGCAAGGAGGGTATTGGTCTTTCTCCATAATAGCTAACGAACTCCTCTATTACTCCTTCCAGGTTAGCTCGTCCAACTTTATAAGGATCCTCTATCCAATTCACATCAGAACTCGGAGCCTCTAGCCCTGCTGCCACAAGCTGGGAATAATCTTCAGACAGGTGACCAATCTGTGAGTAAAGGTCGTTGATGAGATAACCTGAAACTGCTACGAAAGATGCTGCTATGCCTGCTATATAAGGCGCCCAACCACGCCATGTCATAGCAGAATTGGTAACCTTCTCTTTAGCAGGGATTGTCTCGCTCGCCTGCTGTTCTGAGGAAAGCGAGTTTGCTGATGGGTGCAAAAAATCGGAAAACGGCAGACCGAACACAGCGGCCAGTGCTTTTGCACTCTCAGAAGAAGGCGTGACACGCCCATTCTCAATCCGATGAATGGTCTTGACACTCAAACCGCTAAAAGTTGAGAGATCTCCTTGCGACCACCCTTTTTCTTTCCTAAGTTTTTTTAGGCCCATATCTCGTTCCTAGACACCTTAATATTAAATCTTTACATTGGAGCGTAGCAGAGTTTTAAAAAGTATTCAGCACCTCGGCTTCCATCTGAGATTGGGGTTAAGAAATTAGTAGCTTAAAAGTGAAGTCTGCCAAAACGCTTTACACGCCTCAAATATTGCCCGAAAAATATTTTGGCAACTATTTTTGATATCCCGCGTTATCGGATTTTTTACTTAATAAAGTGAAGTTAATTAGTGTCGATTGGTAAGACGTTGAAATAGAAATAGTAGGCAAGATTCTGTATCCTGTCGCCCATTATTTTGGTAGTTCTTATATTTTATTAGGCGGTTTTTTTGCGGGAAATTATTACTCTAGTCGATAAGGCAGCGGTTGGTTTATCCTTCTTGTGTGTCGCTCACTGCCTGCTGCTGCCGTTGGCCGTTCTCGTTTTGCCAGTGATTGGAGCGACTTTGGTCGAAGGTGAAGAGTTCCACTTTTGGCTTCTTTTCCTTGTTGTCCCTGCGAGTTTTTTTAGTCTTGGCCTTGGTTGCCGAAGGCATGGCCGCATGAATATTCTCTGGTTGGGATTATTAGGAGTTTTCACGCTCTCACTTGTTGTAATGCTCGGTGAGGATCTTTTAGGAGAAACGCTTGAAAAGTTATCGACGATGCTCGGCGCAATTATTGTTGCGGTTGCCCATTTTCGAAACTCGAGGGCTTGCAGTAACTTTCCTTCATGTAAGGCCATTCATTAAACTATCAACCGTCACCCTAAGCGAATATCGTTCGCCACTCTTTACGACACCCAGGACACCGAAAAGTACACTTGCACCTTAAGCAAGCGAGCGTCAGTCACCCTTAAAAAGGAAAAAAAGAGGTTCTATCGTTGCAAGAGTCGGATCTGCTGCCTAAGCAATTTCTCCTCAAAATAACTTTACGGTGTATACGGCAATGATGAATGATGCAGGACGATTCGGAGAGTGCCCTGCTCATCTTTTTTATAACCCCAGCTCTTATCAACCTTTGTGACGTTTCCATCCCTATCGGTAAAGCTTACCCATCCCATCCACATCGCGATGTCGCCTTGAATGAATGACGCAGATGTCTCCGAAGTAACTTCTCTCCAACCTTTAATTCCAAACCCGCCATCCAGTGGATACCCACTGTCATGTCCAACGAAATAAGATAAGGCTCCTTCTTTCGTCGGACGAAATGTCTGCTCGCCACTCGCCATCGTAGGCTTGAATAAAACTGGACCAAAGTCGTAACCATAAGCCGCGTCAATCGCTTCTTCCGCGACGGATCGAGCTAACTCTATACCACTGTCATCATAAGCTTTTGATATAGCTATCAGCGCATCACCCCAAATACTGCGTGCTTCTGTTAACTCTTGATCTGTAATTGTGCTCATCTTATCTCTCTCATTGTTTCAACTGAATTTGTAATAAAAATTATCTCGCCCCGAACAGCAGCTAACAAAAAACCGTCAGCCGGTTAGTAACAAAACAGGAGTTTACACAATGGCTTATGATAATAATATTGCGTATTAGGTTATTTCGTTATAGATTTTATCTATCGCTTGCCTTGCCCAACCCTACCACTTTGAACTTACAGATATCTCGGTCTCAGGATTAGCATCATCCCCCGGATCATAAAAAAAACCGCCCAACACGCTAACCGAAACCGCCGGGCTGGCTTGACCGATACAAGCAACAACAACATTATCAGGATCAACATCGCCCAAAAAAGAGGGAGTTACAGAAACGCCATTTGCAAGGAGGACAGATACGGCCTTTCGCTGCGGCTCAGCGAGCCGTGCGCCCTGAGGTCCTGTAACTCCGCCCTCCCAAGTAAGCTGAACAGCTTGAGCCGTCTCCTCTGGGCACTCCTTTTGCAGACCCTCAGCATCTGGCGCAGCCGACAGCGGAGTGATCGAGTCAATCCTCAGACCACGAAGTGACCGCCCATCGACATCGTCTAAACCTTGCACAATTTCGACGCTGATGGGCACTGAGTCCTCAGGGCTGAATGGCCCAATGAGCAGGACAGTTCGCAGTTCAAGAGGTTCGAAGGCGGGCCGAAGCGTCGCACAGAGTGGTGTAACAATCTCTCCAGCGCTCGTTTCGACTGCAAACGCATCGGGCGACAACGTTGCTGCATCAATCTGAACAGAGAATGTCACTGGCATCCCGTCCTGACCTGCAACCGGTGCCATTCCGCATAGGCGGGTTGCTCGATCCGGCAGGGGATCAAGCCCGTGGTAGGCAGACAAAATACGCGAGCCTTTTGGATGATCGTTTTCAATCTCTTGAGCATTCGCCATCGCAAAACCGAAAATCAAACAGGTGGTAATTTTATAAAATATTTTAAGAATACGATCGACCGGAAACATAAGAAGGTACTCACTCTTTGTAGCGAAAGCCTCGCTTAATGTAGCAAATAAAAGATTTATTTTCTGTAACTTGAAGATTAATTTATTGAAAGTTTTCATCGATGATTTTCCGTTAAGAAGTCGTTCTATTTTCACAGTATGGTCCACAGAGTGTTTGGTCTGGGTGCTTACTCTTCTAGCAAGGCCTCCCGCTGAATAACGCTATTCTCTGACCTTTAAGGATTTATAACACCCTTGCCCGAAGTAAACTCACTAAAAACGAGACGGGTGAAAGGAAGGATGCTGAGGAAGCCAACCCTTCCTCAACACCAAAACTACATCAGAGTAAATGGATAATAATGACTCAAACAATAATTAACATCAGACAAGTCTGAGACATGTCGTGTAAGACAGTGGAAAATTGCAGGATGTGGCGCAGAATTCGAGGGCGTCTTAGTCAGTGCCGCCAAGCACTTTTCGCAGAAGACTACCGTTCATGTTTGCCAACGGGCCCGACAAACTTTATCAGAGTGACTTTGGGTTGAAAGGACTATAGCTTATTCCCAGAATCCTGTCTGACGTTATGTCGCTTCATTGACCACTATGAGTCCTTTTCAAGGCGCTGAATAGCGTGTAACTTTTAGTTCTCGCAGTACTTATTGTATTTTAGTGGTAATTATCTATGAAACAACCTCACACGTTATCCCTTCTCATATACCCTTTTCTTGTTTTATCTTTAGCCGCCTATTCGGCGGAACCGACTACAATTAACATCACGCGTCTCGGCGGAGCTCCCATCATCACGCCTGAAATGGATCCTCGTATGGGAGGGAATATACAGGGTCCATCGTTAATCAAGGTCCCAGACTGGGTAGAGAACCCTCTCGGTAGCTACTACCTATACTTCGCTGATCATCGAGGCACCTACATTCGCATGGCCTACGCGGACGAGGTGACCGGTCCCTGGACCGTCCATTCCCCCGGGTCGCTAAAATTAGAAGACTCCTTCTTCCCGACGACTTGCCCCCCGTGCTCGCTCCCGCCTGGAAGATCGGCTCCTCTTTATGCCCACATCGCCTCTCCCGACGTCCATGTGCGCGAAGACCTTCATCAAATCGTAATGTACTATCATGGTCGAGGCGAGGGCAGACAATTTACCCGCGCGGCTGTGTCGGTAGACGGT
>Ga0213863_10002338_pt1 | contig 13487 bp, 14 predicted proteins | sample PICome_8_FD_160128 | JGI IMG/M metagenome (GOLD analysis project Ga0213863, IMG submission 160128) | Coastal seawater microbial communities near Pivers Island, North Carolina, United States - PICO497 | ecosystem: Environmental > Aquatic > Marine > Coastal | place: USA: North Carolina... | reverse complement strand
GAAGCGTTTAATCGAGCTGGTTTAGAACCAAGGGTTGTCTTCACCGCAACAGATGCCGATGTCATAAAGACCTACGTTCGGTTAGGCCTCGGAATTGGCATTATGGCTAAGATGGCATTTGATGAAGTATTAGATGCTGATTTGATCGCCATTGATGCTGACCATCTGTTTGAACACTCTGTGACGATGATCGGTTGTCGTCGAGGGACTTTTTTGCGCGGATATATGTATGAGTTTATGCGACTGTTTGCGCCACACCTTCCCCGGTACCGAGTTGACGCCGCGTTCGAAGCCCCGCATCAATCCGAGGTTGACCGGTTGTTTGACATTGAATTGTTGCCAGCGCGCTGAAGTGGCAAGCCAGAATTCCGCCTAGACCCGCTTCTGTCATCTATTGGTTACTGGAACGCTTGTACTGGACCACCATGTAGGGCGAGCTTGAGCCAAAGGTTGTTTTGAGGGGAATGCGTTTGGCCTGCGATCCCCAGGGGCCAGGTAAAGCCACCGCAAAGATGGCCCCTCATGATGAACAAGGCTTTTTCTCGGCTGAAGTTTGCTGACAATAGCTGCCCGTGAAACAATACCCGCGGAAGATTTAGAAGGAAGTTTCATGGACTTAGTGTGTTTAGATCTTGAAGGCGTTTTAATTCCAGAAATATGGATAGCGTTTGCGGAAAAGACTGGCATTGACGCGCTTCGAGCGACCACTCGAGATATTCCGAATTATGATGACCTGATGCGGCAGCGACTTGACTTGCTGGATCATCATGGTCTGACCTTGAGTGAAATCCAGGGAGTGATTGAGGGGCTAGAGCCACTTGCTGGCGCCCAGAATTTTCTGGCTTCTCTTCGCGAGTCTTATCAGGTCGTTATTCTTTCGGATACCTTCTATGAGTTCGCACTGCCAATGATGCGTCAGTTGGATTGGCCTACCCTGCTGTGCCATCGGTTGACAGTGAATACCGAGGATAGAATCACAAATTATGTGTTGCGGCAGGCTGATCCAAAGCGGCATGCCGTCGAGGCATTCAGGAATCTGAATTACCGAATATTTGCCGCGGGAGATTCCTATAATGATACAACCATGTTGGCTGCTGCAGATGCAGGGTTTTTGTTTAAGGCGCCGCTCAATGTGACGAGGGAATTCCCTCAATTTAAATCAACAGATGATTACGACACCCTGCGGGCTTTGATTGATGAGGTGGCTGCTCACTAAAATGTGGCGTTGTAGGGTGAGCGCAGCTTTAGGCATCGGCAGATATGGTATTGTGCTCTCTCTCGAACAAGTTTTACGGGCCGCCGCCGGAGGGCTGCAAGGCAGCAGCGGATCCTGAACCTGGTGGGGGAGTGGCTGGCCTGTCTGAAAACGAGCAATCGGTGTGCTTTGCGGTTTCGGGTTGCGTGGTAAGTTGCTGAAAAAAGGAAACGCATGCTCGGTAGCCCGCTGAGAAACTTCGTCGCAGGCGGGCGCTGAAGAAAATTAGAACATCTGAACAGATCAACTGCGGCTTTGAACCACGCATCGATCACTAATGTAAATGTCGATCGCCTTATTGGCCGTCAAAAGAAGGAAAAATCATGAAGAGTGCAGGTAAACGTTTACAGCTGGCCCTTGAAGAGGAATCACCGCTACAGGTCGTTGGGACGATCAATGCCTACACAGCGATCATGGCGGAGTCCGTGGGATATCGTGCCATTTATCTCTCTGGCGCAGGTGTTGCGAATGCTTCATTTGGGTTGCCGGACCTTGGTATGACGTCGTTGAACGATGTGCTTGAGGATGTCCGTCGAATAACCGCTGCCTCAACGTTACCTTTGCTGGTTGATGTTGACACCGGTTGGGGCGGTGCGTTCAACATCGGTCGAACGGTTAAGGAGTTGATCAAAGCGGGTGCTGCGGGCATGCACATTGAGGACCAGGTGTCTCAAAAGCGTTGTGGCCACCGTCCGAATAAAGAAATCGTTTCCAGAGATGAGATGGCTGATCGCATAAAAGCGTCGGTCGATGCCAAAATAGACCCAGACTTTATGGTGATGGCTCGAACTGACGCGCTTGCAGTGGTCGGCCTTGATGAGGTGATTGCTAGGGCGAAACTTTGTGAGGCAGCCGGCGCTGATGCGATTTTTGCTGAAGCGATGACGGATCTTTCAATGTACGAGAGGGTGACTCAAGCTGTAGATATCCCTGTGTTAGCCAATATTACCGAATTCGGATCGACACCGCTTTATACCACTGAAGAATTGGCCTCGGTGGGAATCGATATGGCCCTATATCCTTTGTCTGCGTTCCGGGCGATGAACCTAGCGGCACTCAACGTCTATAGGGGACTGCGCGAGGCAGGGACTCAAAGCCACTTGGTGGATCAAATGCAGACGCGAGCAGATCTTTATGAATTCCTGGGCTATCACGAATATGAACAGAAACTCGATATGCTGTTTGCCGAGCAGTCCGGAAAAAACAGTGAGTGAAATCCTCTGGTAATGAAGCCTTCTTGGGATAACGCGCAATCGTGTTAGAGCCTTATTGCGATAAAGCTTTATTGGTTTGGGGACTGGGATTTTTACGAACAGAATTGAAGTCCTGATTGAAGAAAAGCGGTAGCATGAGATATGGACGTGGCGGAAGCTGTCAGGGCCTAAATAGAGCAGTCGGCCATAGGATCGATAATTGAGCGTTCAAGTCGGTTGATGCCTGGTCCCTGGTGTAGGGAAAGGCAATGGGTCAGGTAAAAGTAAAAGACGACAATTTTAAGGAGATCTAAATGGTCGATAAAAAGCTAGGTGGGGCAGGATTACGAGGGCAGTCAGCAGGCGAAACGGCTCTCTGCACAGTCGGTAAAGAAGGTGCTGGATTGACCTATCGAGGTTATACGATTGAGGATTTGGCGGCTAATGCCCGTTTTGAGGAAGTCGCTTATATGTTGCTGTACGGGGCTCTGCCGACCAGCGCGGAGTTGGCAGACTACGAGGCTCGATTGGTCGGGCTGCGTTCGTTGCCAGAAGCCTTAAAGCAAGTGCTCGAGTCTATTCCCAAGGAAACTCATCCCATGGACGTGATGCGGACAGGCTGCTCTATGTTGGGCAACCTAGAGCCTGAGACTGACTTTGAACAGCAGCAAGAAGCGGCTGACCGTCTTCTTGCGGCCTTACCTGCGATCATTTGCTACTGGTATCGATTCAGCCATGATGGCGTTCGAATTAGCACCGATACTGGGGAGGATTCGATTGGCGGACATTTTCTTAAAATGTTGTTGGACAAGACGCCGAGTGATCTCCATCGCGCCGTTATGAATTCATCGCTCATCCTGTACGCGGAGCACGAGTTCAATGCGAGCACGTTCACCGCCAGAGTTTGCGCAGCTACGCTTTCGGATATGTATTCATGCATTACAGGTGCCATTGGCTCACTACGGGGTCCGCTGCATGGCGGGGCTAACGAAGCGGCTATGGAACTTATCGAGAAGTTCGATGTTGTCGATGAAGTTGAGGCTGAAGTCCTGGCGATGTTAGAGCGTAAAGACTTGATTATGGGTTTTGGGCACGCGATCTATCGAACTTCTGATCCTCGTAATGCCATCATTAAAGCCTGGGCCAGTAAGCTTGCCGAAGAGAAGGGTGACAGTAAGCTTTATGATATATCTTGTGTGATTGCTGACACCATGTGGCGTACCAAAGAGTTATTCCCCAATGCAGATTTTTTCCATGCGTCTGCTTACAACTACATGGGAATTCCGACAAAAATTTTTACTCCCATCTTTGTTATGTCGCGATTGACCGGATGGGCTGCGCATGTGATGGAGCAGCGTTCAAACAATCGATTGATTCGTCCGAGCGCAGATTACATCGGTCCAGATATTCGTTCCTATGAGCCGATAGAGAAACGGTGATTAAATGAGGCCACAGCAGACAGTAGTCAGATCTTGGCAGTTTTGAGCGCGGAGCGTCCATGACAAGACTCGCACTACCTGACCTATGTGATGCACACCCTGACCTTGTTGCGGTGGCTGAACCCCTGTTTCGCAATTTCGGAGGAAATGATTGTTTCTCGGGTGAAATTACAACCATCAGTTGTTTTGAAGACAATTCCCTGATTGCAAGCCGGGTCGATACTCCCGGACTCGGCCGAGTCATGGTGGTGGATGCTGGGGGCTCGATGCGTTGCGGTATGTTGGGCGATAACTTGGCGCAGAAAGCATGCGATCAAGGTTGGTCTGGACTGATCATTTATGGTTGTGTTCGAGATGTCGACATTATTGGCAAATTACCGATCGGCGTCATGGCACTTGCTGCGCACCCTATGAAAAGTGTCAAAAGAGGCGTTGGTCGTCTCGATGAGACGGTTGCGTTTGCAGGTGTTAAGTGGGTCCCTGGACATTATTTGTATGCAGATAATAACGGCATTTTGACGTCACCGAGGCAACTCGCTTAGGTTTTTGAGCAGGCCACGGTAACTCCTGCCGAGAAGGCGGATCCTGTTGCTTTCTCCGGGCGAAAGCACTGATATCGTGCTTTTTATAGGTTCGGACTATAGATTCAGAACTCGAAGTCGGGTGTCTTCACTGGCCGTCCGCCAGGCGCGATCGAAGAGTTTGTGAAGGCGTCTGGATGCGGCGATGTCATTGAAGTTTGCCCAGCCTTGATAGTGCTCGTCTGTCGGGCGGGTCAGCAGTCCTCGATCATCCACAAGCAGCAACTCTTGGCGGCCCTGCCGTTCTTCCTCATCAGCGCGCTTGATCTTGATGCGCGAGGGCAGTCGTCTGCTGAGTTCTAGGAGGTGATGCCCTTTTTGAACCAAAGAATCACTATGGTGAATTAGAATTTCGATGCGCGTATGCGCATTTTTCCGTGCGAGTTTGGAACAATACTGGACAAGATCTAAGCGACTGTACAGGTCGTGGTCAAGCTGTGGCGACCAAATCCGAATGCGCCGTAAGGATTGCGACGTTAAATGATCGGTCAGTGTTCGGCATTGGGCGAAGGTGCGAAATGGGTAACGCTTGTTAGTGGTGCCGAGTTCGGCTTGCTCGATGTCAATGTCTTCTATCAGCGCTCCGCTTCGCGTGTCCTCAAGCCTAGGCAGAAGCACTTGAAAATAGCGTCCCTTCGAGGCAAACCCAAGCTCGGCCAGCATCTTTTTCGGAAGAAGACCTTTGCGAATGGATAACGAAGATGATCGGTAGCGGGCGGCTTTGCTTTTCAGCGCGTCGATCAGCGTAAGGACGACGCTGGGGTGATGCTGCGCACTCGTTAGGAAATGTTCGATCCATTGTGAATTTATGAGCGCTGCCAGACCGATCACCTCCTGACCGGCCGTCGCAGAGAAGTACTCGATATGATTTTGACCTTGGCCTTGGTCCGCTCCAACGACTGCATCGCCCGAAATGCGCTCCCAAGTACTGCGAAACAACTCAGATGATATTTCCTCTACGATCAAGTTCGGATCCCTAATGAGCACGCTGGTAGGCGCCCTGGGGAGGCTCGATGGGCGTGCATTGAGAGCCAAGGTCATGGCCCTATGAAGGATGCCCGCATCTGAAAAGACAGGTCCTTTTACAGAGAATCCGAAGGCTTCGTAAAAACCGATGACGGGCAATTGCGCATGGAGAAATAATTCATCAAACCGTCTTTCAGAGGCATCTTTTATAGCGCGCTCCATTAAGTCCTTCGCGATGCCGCGCCTGCGATAGTTCTTGAGGACCGCCAGTCGTGTGACTTGGCCTTCTGGGGTCACTCGCACGCAGCCAGCAGGTACGCCCAACTCATCTCTAGCGAGATAGTGCCAACTGACATTGTCTAGAGCATCCCACTCGTCTTGAACGGGCACGTTCTGTTCTTCAATAAAGACTTGCGTACGAATGTCTCTCAGTGCGTCCATTGCCTCTTCCCACTGAACGGCGAGCACGTTGGCGCCCCTGAGGCTTGGGTCAGCCATCGGCAATCGAAGATAGATAGCTGGCGCTGAGCTCGCTGGCCAGGCCGATGTAGTCAGCCGGCCGCAGCGCGAGGAGTTGCGCTTTTGTGGAATCGGGAAGATCTAATGCTTTGACCAATTGGCTCCAGCCTGGTGCATCGAGGACCTGACCGCGGGTCTTTTCCTTGATGAGCTCATAGGGATTTGTAATGCCGTGCTTTCGCATCACAGTTTGTGCTGCTTCTCCCAGTACCTCCCAGGCTTGATCAAGGTCAGCGCCGAGGGCGACGGTGTTGAGCTCGAGCTTGCTCATGCCCTTTAAAGTAGATTCATAGGCGATGAGACTGTACGCCAGACCAGCACCCAAGTTCCTAAGTACCGTCGAATCACTCAGGTCTCGCTGCCATCTTGAAATGGGGAGTTTTTCAGCGAGATGGTGCAGTAGCGCATTGGCGATGCCGAGGTTGCCTTCGGAATTTTCAAAATCGATGGGGTTGACCTTGTGGGGCATCGTCGAGGAACCTGTCTCGCCAGCGACAGCCCGTTGTTTGAAATAACCTACCGAGATGTAGGACCAAATATCTCGATTAAAATCGATCAGGAGTGTATTAATTCGCCCAATATTTTGAAAAAGCTCAGCCATATAGTCGTGAGGCTCAATTTGAGTGGTGTAGGCATTCCAGGTAAGGCCTAGAGATTCAACGAATTGGCGACTGAGCTCAGGCCAAGGATGATCCGGGTAGGCTGCGACATGGGCGTTGAAGTTGCCAACAGCGCCATTGATTTTCCCAAGATAGGGCTGAGTGTCGATTTGATTGAGCTGGCGATTGAGCCTTGCCGCAACGTTGATGATTTCTTTTCCGACAGTCGTCGGGGAGGCTGTCTGCCCGTGTGTTCTAGACAGCATCGGTTGATCGATGGTTTGCTCGGCCAGTGTTTGAAGTGCTTGATTAAGCCGATTTAGGCTGGGTAATAGCACACTCTTCATCGCATCTTTGAGCATCATCGCATGCGCAAGGTTATTGATGTCTTCTGAGGTGCACGCAAAGTGCACAAATTCAATAATGCTAATTAAATGAGTATCTTGTGATTCATTTATGACCTGTTTTATAAAGTACTCTACAGCCTTAACATCATGATTGGTTTGCGCTTCGATCGCTTTAATCTGGGCCGCTTGCTCGGGACCGAAATCGGCCAAAATAGACTCTAAAATCTCTACCTGAGCGGAGCCGATGGGGGCTAACTCAGGCAGCTTAGCGGTTCGAGCTAGAAAGATGAGCCATTTAATTTCGACAGTCGTTCTAGCCCTGATAAGTCCAAATTCGCTTGTCAATGCGCGTAGAGGTTCCGTTTTTGACGCATAACGACCATCAAGAGGAGAAATGGCAGTTAGGGTGTTTAGGTCCATAGGTACCTCCTAAAACAGAATTATATAAAGTTTAATTGATGGCGAATTTGTTGTCGCTGAAAGATCAACTGCCAGCGAGATCCACCCAGTTGATAAAAGAGAAATCCCGCCCTTGTTCCGGCGAGTAGCAGTGTTCGAATCCGGTCAGTATTTTCTGATCGGCTCAAGTGCTCCTGGCTACCGTGAATGACAATGCGCTGGGCCAGCGGGCTGATATGCTGCTGATACAAAACGGCGCAGCGCTGATCGATTATGGAAAATCTTGTCGCTTGTTCTGCAACATGCTGAGTATCCTCAATGATCGCAAACAGTCCTGCTTTGAGTTGGTATTGTGCGGCGTCGCTGGCCTTCAAGCGTCTAGAAAGCCTCAGAATTTGGCCGCTGACACTAATGAGTGCTCTATCGGATTCTGACGGACCGCTCAGCAGGCGTGCCAGGTTCTTTTTACCCAGGGTTAGCAGATCACCGTTTTGATAGATATCAAAGACCGAGTTGGCATCAAATTTAAAAAGGCTGCCCCTGCAAGCCTCAGTCGCATCAGAGGAGGCCAGCCCTGATTTGGCAATGCTCAAGCATAAAGTGCTGGCTTGGACGAGTCCCGCAAGCGCGAGGGCTCTACCCTGAACATTTTTGGCGGGAGTATTCATTAACCGAGCGGGGCATTGGTCGATTGGATGATCCCACCACCGATGCAAACATCCTGCTGATAAAAGCAGGCCCATTGGCCAGGCGTCGCCGCTCTTTGGGGCTTCTCGAAGGCAACGGTTAGGGTGTCGTGTGTCTGATCAATAGCTGTGACAGTGCAAGCTTGGTCGGCTTGACGATAACGCAGCTTGGCTGCGTTTGGACCCAGGTCAACAGGGTCATTCACCCAGTGCAACTGGTGTACATCGACACGCGTCGAATAAAGAGCAGGGTGGTCTTTACCTTGGCACACGATGAGTTCGTTGGCGGTGAGGTCTTTTGCAGCAACATACCAAGGGGCTTCTTGTCCGCCTTGTACTCCGCCAATGCCGAGGCCTTGACGCTGCCCAAGGGTGTGGTAGATCAGCCCCTGATGTTGACCCAGTTTCTTGCCTTCCGGTGAACGAATAGAGCCGGGTTGTGCGGCAAGGTAAGTGCTCAAGAAGTCTTTAAATCTGCGTTCCCCGATAAAACAGATCCCGGTCGAGTCTTTTTTGTCAAAGGTTTTAAGTCCTGCCTCGGTAGCCAGTGCTCTGACCTCGGGTTTGGTGAGAGTCCCCACTGGAAATAAGCAGTTCTCAAACTGCGCTCCCGAGACAGACTGTAAGAAATAAGACTGATCTTTGTTGGCATCAATGCCCTTGAGCAGTTCGACCCCGCCGTTGGCTGACCGTCGCAATCTAGCGTAATGACCGGTCGCAATAAAGTCGGCACCCAAGACTCGCGCATAATCTAAAAAGACCTTGAACTTTATTTCGCGATTGCAGAGGACGTCAGGATTGGGCGTCCTTCCAGCCTCATACTCTGACAAAAAATGCGAAAAAACGTTATCCCAATATTCTGCCGAAAAATTGGCCTGATGGAGTTCGATGCCGAGCTGGTCTGCCACTGCCTGCGCATCGCTGAGATCCTGTTTGGCGGTACAATACTCATTGCCATCATCCTCTTCCCAGTTTTTCATGAAGAGCCCAGCAACCTCGTAACCGGCTTTTTGAAGCAACAGGGCGCTTACAGAGGAGTCAACGCCGCCTGAGAGTCCAACAATCACAAGTGGTAAATTAGACATCGCCGCACCCAAGTAGTAACTGGCAATGACCGCATAAGTGCATCAAACGATAATCTCCTGATAAAGCGAAAGGGGAAACCGTTGTCCTTCGAGGTAATCCAAAAGGCAGCGTTCCACCAGTGGACTTCGCTGTGGTTTTTCCTTGATTTCTTCTGCCGAAAGCCAAATGGCTGCTTGGATATCTGGATCGAGCGGGCGGTTTGTTTTTTCGACAACTCGGCATAAAAAGCAAATTCTGAAATAAAGCGTGTCGGCGGCCTCTGATTCATATTGGTAGAGTCCGATGATGGCTTCAGGCCGGGTGAGATAGGCAGTCTCCTCAAGGACTTCTCGGATTACGGCATCCGCTAATGATTCATCGGGCTCGAGATGGCCAGCTGGCTGATTGATGACAGTTTGGCCCTGAGACAATTCTTCAACCATGAGGAAGTCTTGATTCCGAGGTACAATAGCGGCAACGGTTATTTCTGGTGGCCAGCGCAAAGTGCCTTCCTAATGAACAGCTAGATGAGAGTCATATTATGCCCGAAAAAGTTTTAACGCACATTGATGCCAATGGTTCTGCAACAATGGTGGATGTCAGTCAAAAAGCCGAGAGCTTTCGGGTAGCGCGTGCGAGCGGTTATGTGCAAATGCAACCCGCGACGTTGACGATGATCATCGATGCAACACACAAAAAAGGGGATGTTTTGACCGTTGCAAAGATTGCGGGGATACAAGCGGCCAAGCGATGCTCGGAGCTGATCCCGCTGTGTCATCCTTTGGGGCTAACAGGCATAGAGGTTGATTTCGTAATTGACGAGGTACAGTCTAGGGTCAATATCGAGGCTGAATGCCGTTTGACAGGCAGTACAGGCGTTGAAATGGAGGCGCTTACTGCGGTCTGTGTGGCCGGCTTGACGATCTACGACATGTGCAAGGCTGTCGATCGGTCAATGGTGATCTCCGCGGTGAAGCTAGTTGAGAAATCCGGTGGCCAGTCAGGAGATTGGAGTGCGACATCGTGAAAGTTTTGTTTTTCGCATCACTTCGAGAGACCATGGCATGCTCCGAACTGGCATGGACCAGCGATCAACCAGACAACGTTGCGAGTCTGATGACCCAGATTCTTCTACCGGATGGTCAGAGTTTGGCCAGTTATGCAGAAACAGAGTCTTTGTTGATCGCGGTCAACCAGCAAATGGTCGATGGTGACACCGCATTAAATCCCGGTGATGAAGTGGCTTTTTTTCCACCCGTCACAGGAGGTTGATGTGTTTCGTCAGGTTGATATTCAATTCGAGGATTTTGCAATTGATGAGGCCCTCGGCACATTAAAGGCCAACACCAGCGCCGCAGGCGGATTCTGTTTTTTCGCAGGCGTCGTTCGTGACATGAATGACGATGAAGAGATTAAGTCCCTTTATCTCGAGCACTATCCAGAAATGACAGAAAAGCAGCTGCATCGAATTCTCGATCAAGCAGAGGCACGATTTGGATTGTTGGGCGCAATTGTGATTCATCGAATTGGTTCACTTGCTGCGCGGGATAATATTGTGCTGGTGGCAGTGGCGGCGGCGCATCGCGGGGAAGCATTTTCAGCCTGCGAAATGATCATGGATTATTTAAAAACCCAGGCAACTTTTTGGAAAAAGGAAGTCACGCCAGAGGGCGATCGATGGGTAGCGGCGCGTGGATCGGATCTGTCTAAAGAGGCCGCATGGGGCGATTCGTCTGCCTAGAGGGTTGTGGTAAGTGGACCGTGTGTTCGCTCCAATCCCCTGGTCGCAGCTGATCGATACTCCAAGGACCAATCTGATGTCGAAAGAGTCGCAATGTTGGATAACCAATGTGAGCAGTCATTCTTCTGATTTGTCTGTTTCTTCCCTCTTTTAAGGTGATGTTGAGCCAGCTCGTCGCCTGAGCCCTTCTCACTCTGACGGGAGGGTTTCTGCCGGGCAGCGGCGCATCGATCATTTCAGCTTGCACTGGTCGAGTCATTCCGTCGCTCAGCCGCAATCCCGAGCGCAGTGCTTGCAAAGCCTCCTCGGAACAGGTGCCCTCGACCTCCACCCAATAGGACTTCGCCATCTTGTGTTTGGGTTCGGTAATGCGAGCTTGGAGCGTGCCAGAGTTTGTGAGCGCGAGTAACCCCTCCGAGTTTTTATCCAGTCGGCCCGCAGCGTAGAAGCCTTTGGCCGTGATGAATGTTGCAAGGTTGGGTGTCGAGCCTGAAAACTGGCAAAGTACGCCGTAAGGCTTGTGAAATAAGAGCAAATTTTTTGACATTAAAATGCTGAGGCGAAGTCAGCTTCTCAGTGTGCGTCAATTCTTTGCAGGTGTCTATTGGTCTTCTGTTTTTGCTTCCCGCATACTGGATGAGTGCTGTGGGATTTGTGCACTTATTGGTTCACTGGGTTCATCGGTGGAAGCAGAGTGGATTTCGAGATTAGGAGCAAGCGCGCTGAGATGGAAAGTGGTGCTCGCAAAATCAATTGGGATGCGCTCGCTGGGCGTTGCCGCGAACTTGGATCTTTTTAAAGGACTTTGTCGATGCGACCGAGCAGATGACAGAGTCGTTGATTGACGTTTTGAAAAGGCCAGTGCTCCGATACCCTCGTAGAATTCATCGAGGGCTTTAAAAGGTGTGCACGAGGCCCCATAGATATGGGTGGGAATCGGTAAAATTTGGAGAGATCGATATTGATCGATCGAATCGAGTAGCTCGCGGATGGATGTGAGAGATAATGCAGAGCAGGCATTTTAGGAAATTCAGGTGGTTATGAAGCACGAAGATACAATCATGAGTGCAGATCAAGATTCAGATGGTGACCAAGGGGTCGGGGTCATCACCGCGCCGGAGAAGCCCAAGCTGGCTAAGCCGCCGTTATGGAAAGTCGTTATGCTTAACGATGACTATACCCCGATGGAGTTTGTAGTGGAGGTCTTACAGATCTTCTTTGGAATGACTGGGGAGAAGGCAACGCAGATTATGTTGGCGGTGCATCAAACCGGGAAAGGAACCTGCGGTATCTATGCGAGAGATATCGCTGAAACTAAATGCGCGCAAGTGAATCAGTACGCGCAAGAAAATCAACATCCGTTGGTCTCTGAAATCGAGCCCGCGGATTAATCATTCGGTGATAAGGTTGTAAAGATGTTAAGTCGTGAATTAGAAGTTACGCTCAATTTGGCTTTCAAAGATGCTCGAGCCAATCGTCACGAACTCATGAGCGTGGAGCATTTGTTGCTGGCGTTATTGGACAATGAGGCCGCAGTGACCGTCCTTAAGGCGTGCAATGCACAGCTTGAAAAGCTTCGGCAAGAGTTGACCACTTTTATCGATGAAACGACGCCCATCATTCCTGAAGATCAGGATGGTCGGGAAACTCAACCAACATTGGGTTTTCAACGTGTCCTTCAGCGCGCCGTGTTTCATGTTCAGAGCTCTGGTAAAAAAGAAGTCTCCGGCGGTCATGTCATGGTCGCCATATTTGCGGAATCAGAAAGCCACGCAGTGTATTTGCTTAAGGATCAAGACGTGAATCGGATTGATGTGGTTAATTACATTGCTCACGGCACTCGTAAGGATGGCATGGAAGAGCCAGAACCGGCCAACGAGGAGACAGCCGAGGCACAAGATGAGGAGAAGGCGCCAAGCCCGCTTGAGGCCTATGCCACTAATCTCAATGAGCTGGCTCGGTCAGGCCAAATCGACCCTCTGATTGGTCGAGGAGAGGAGGTTGAACGGGTTGTACAAACTTTGTCCCGAAGGCGGAAGAATAATCCGTTGCTCGTTGGGGAGTCCGGCGTGGGTAAAACCGCGATCGCGGAGGGTTTGGCAAAGCTGATTGTCGATGGCAAAGTTCCAGAGGTCATCCAGGACAGTACCGTCTACAGTCTGGACCTAGGGGCGTTACTCGCTGGAACCAAGTACAGGGGGGATTTTGAGAAGCGGCTGAAGGGCCTTTTGAACGAACTCAAAGCCTCAAAAAGTCAGATCCTTTTTATCGATGAAATCCACACAATTATTGGGGCTGGTGCCGCATCAGGCGGCGTGATGGATGCCTCAAATTTACTCAAGCCACTGTTGGCGTCGGGTGAGATTCGGTGTATGGGAAGTACGACCTATCAGGAGTACCGAGGTATTTTTGACAAGGACCGTGCTTTGTCTAGGCGCTTTCAAAAAGTCGATGTGACGGAACCGAGTGTCGATGACACCTACCAGATTTTAAAGGGTCTCAAGACAAAATATGAAGAACACCACCAGCTAAAATATACCGACCGTAGCTTGAGAGTCGCAGCAGAACTCGCTCAAAAATTTATTAACGATCGATTTCTGCCAGACAAGGCCATCGACGTGATTGATGAAGTGGGAGCCTATCAGCAACTACAGCCCGCAAGCCGACGTAAAAAGCAAATCAGCGTCGGTGATGTTG
>Ga0213863_10002336_pt1 | contig 13494 bp, 15 predicted proteins | sample PICome_8_FD_160128 | JGI IMG/M metagenome (GOLD analysis project Ga0213863, IMG submission 160128) | Coastal seawater microbial communities near Pivers Island, North Carolina, United States - PICO497 | ecosystem: Environmental > Aquatic > Marine > Coastal | place: USA: North Carolina... | reverse complement strand
CTATCGAGGACCGCACCCTTTGAGCACATCGAATCTCACCGCCCAGCTACCGGTTACAAACTTGCTTTCGATCGAGTGGCAAATGCCGCATAAGGCGTGACAAAACTGAAGGTGGAAGCGCAAACTTTAGCGTTTTTCCAGACTGTCTTCTTTTTCCATTGATCGCGCTAGCCCACCCTTGACCGCAATCAAGGCATTAGGCGGCGGGTCACCTATGTTGCTAGCTCTCGCTTTCGTCTTTTGAGTCCTTGCCTCGTGCGCCTAAGATGCCCAACCAAAACAAACCCTCAAAAGCCATACCCAAAATCAAAAAGACGACACCCCCTAAAGGGATGCCAAACACATAACAAGCGATTGCAGCAACAAAACACAGCGTCGAGAGCACTATCCGCTTGAGTCGAATCACATTGAACCGTCCATCTATCTGTTTAAGGACCGGACTTTGATAGCGCTGTCCTGCCTTGTTAATCGGGTCCGAGTCTTGTGCCCAAAGCTATTCGCCTTGGCTGGGCCGCACACCATTATCGACGGTAATTCGCTGCATCTTTCGGTGCTCGGGCCAGTAATCATTCACCGGCTTATGCTGGGTAATCCGGTTATCCCAAAAAGCAACGGAATCAGGCGCCCAGGAAAACCGGCAGGTGTGCTCTGGCAACACAATGTGGTCATATAAGAATGCAAGCAGCTCTTTACTCTCTCTTGCTGTCAACCCTTTGATCCGTACGGTAAACAGCGCGTTAACATAAAGACCTTTCACCCCGGACTCAGGATGGGTCACCACAACAGGGTGCTCGACCGGAGGATTGTCGGCGACCATTTGTGAGAGCCGCTCCTCGCCACCCGGCTCTGACAACGACTCCTTAAAACCGAACCGAAAGTCATGAACCGCGGTGAGTCCGTTTAAAAAAGACTGCATGGGACCGGACAAGCTTTCGTAGGCCGCGGACAAACTCGCGAACAAAGTGTCCCCCCCGCGCTCAGGGATCTTAATACCATGCAAAATAGATCCCAGGGGCGGGCAGGCCCTAAAGGTCATATCCGTGTGCCAAGCCTCAATTTTTGAGGGGTTCTCGCGATCATTGTCCAAGACCGTCAACGCAGGAAAGCCGCTGACATGTGGATACGCCTCATGCAATTGGGGCTTACCAAAAGCCGTCGCGAGTGCCATATGGTGTGCAGGCATCATGGGCTGTTCTCTAAAAAAGAGTACCTGATAATCAAGCAGCGCCTGACGCAACGAATTTAAGTCAGCTGAACTGAGAGGCTGGGTTAAATCAACCGCTGAAACCATTCCGCCGATCGCTCCTGAAACGCTTTTGACCTCCATGAGACTGGTTCCCTATCAATTATGGATCGCATTAAAAGACGCGTCTGAAAATCCATCGTTGGATTCTAAGTCTCAAACTTTCGTCAGCCATCTAGTTTATCTGTTGAACCCTGGAGGATAATCTCAGGCGCAGTTCTGGTTTGATGGCAGATGATTCTCCAAGGACTTCACCACCTCTATGGCGCAAGATTACGCTCAATGCGCTCGAGCGATCTATTCACCCCCTCCGCCGCTATCACCTCCACCACCATCTGCGGCCCCGGCGACGTGAGTGTATTGACCCTCTGAGTCGACATGGCCCCGACCACCTGCAAACCAAAGTACCGCGCCATCCGCCGCAACAGTCCCAGTGACCTTTTGGTGACCACAAACCTTACAAACCCGATAAGCCTCAGCCAATGCTTTATTAAAGCCCTTGTTTGCCGAAAAACCAAATGACAGAGAACCACACCGATCACAACGCTGCGAGAAAGCCACAACCAAAAGAATAATTACAAGTAACGCAATACAGATGCCCAAAAACGGTAAAAAATCATTCATCTTGCTTTACGTTCTTCCAAATGCAGTCCGGATTGACCCACTCCACGCTCCAACAGCGTTTAAAGGCAAATAGAAACAACTCCTTTTGAGCTGTATTGCCAAACCTCAAAGATTCGACGCTAGATTATTCCGGTACGGCTTCGAGAATCGCCATCAAGCGCGCCGTTTTAGATTCGAGTTCAACCACCAGCTCTTTCGCTTTATGCGTCGATAGGGCCACAACCCGGTTTGGACCCAACTTTTTGAGTCCCGCCGCAATCTCAGCGACCTCTGCTTTCGCTTCTCCAATTTGACTCATCTGCTTCACCCTGTATATTGCCGAAGGCGCGAATGATAACGCACTTGTCAGCTGCATTCATCTCAGAGCCAATATCATCAGGCTTAAAGTATAGGACTCAGAGCATCTAACATGACCAACGCTATCCTCAAAACTGAGCATCGCGGCGCTCTCATAGCGCTCCATTACGAGGTAGCAGGCGCTGCAAAGCTGTACATCAATGGTCTGCTGAGAGCTCAGGCCAATGGCCATGCTGATCTGAACCTTGAAAGCGTAGTTCAGACCGACTACGAATGGCACGAACAGGTTGCAGGCCATTGTGTTCTGACCTCCACCGGGGTCAATCTCACCCTTTTTATGTCGAAAACTCTGATTGCCACAAAAGACTTCTCTTTGGGAGGCGCCTTGTGACCGACATTATTGATGAACTCCGCAAACATCGCTCTGAAGCCTTCACTGCACAGGACAGCAATGCACCGGTCTGTTTTTTGGCTACCACTGACCCTCACGGACAACCCCAAGTGCGCACGCTGGTGCTCCGGGAGATTAACGACACCGATCTCACTCTGTTTATCAATGCAAGCAGCCCAAAATGGGAGCAGCTGCAAAGCAACCCACAATGTCAGGTCTTACTTTGGTACGCTACATTGAACCTTCAATACCGAATTACGGGCATAGCCGAGGCCTTACCGGCAAGCGCGATCACGAATAACTGGCACAAGCGACCTCATCGAGCAAAAGTGCTGGATTATTTTTATGACACGGTAGCGCCGCAAAGCGCGACCATGGCATCGCGAGACGCACTGCTTGAAAGTTTTGAAGCGATCAATCGGACGCGCGCCCCCGGGGAAATGCGACCCAGCGTAGCCGCACTTGCAATTCGTGTTCAACTAGCGCGAATCGAGCGGCTTGATTTAACCGAGGATGGCTTACCGCACATTCGTCAACAGTTCGATTTGAGCGATACCGGATGGTCAGAGACGACTCTGGTCCCTTAATTTATCGATTCTTCTAAATTTTCTTTGACACGTCTCTGCTTTCCACCTACATTTGGCGGTGAACATTGATGCGCAGACGTTCTGACCAGGGGGAACCTCCCGCGCTCCTTTAAATACCCTGACCGCAAAGGAGGTGATCCCATCAATAGTCAGTCTATCAAGGGAGCCTCCGAGTTAAATTAACTCGGAGTCCGCTCCCATACGTTAAGACAGAGCCCCAAAGTGCCTTGGCATTTTGGGGCTTTTTTATTGTTCGATGATTGGTGCGCTCACCAAGCGTGTCAAAGAGACAACAAACTTCCCGCTCCGCAACCTTCTCACTGCGATTATCGGCATTATTTGTGACTGATTGTCGCTTCCCCAATTTTGATGGAGTTGCATACCCGTAGCGCTGAACAGGCTACTGATGTTCTAAGTAGCCGCCCTGGCTCAAAAAGTTAAGGACCTCGGGTTCAGGTTATTTCTGCAAAGGCTTCGGCAAAGCCAAGCCCTTACCGGCGCAGGAGGGTTATCAAAGACTATCGTCAAGGAGCGTCATGGATTGCTTTGACCTAAAACGCTTGTGCAAGAAACTCAAAACGCCCGATGGCCCTTAAAGCTTCGTTGAGGTCGCATCTTTATGACGAATTCGCTTGATGCCCGTGAGGTGTTTAAAACAAGTGGTCACCGCCGTCTGCAAAAAGTCTTCAACGTAAGGGGCATCGAGTTGCTCAGTTCTCACTGCGGCGTAGAGCTGGCACCACAGCCCCTTCGGCGAGAGCTTTTTAGCGGACAAAAGCTCGCTCGCTAAATATTCGGTCAGAGCCCAATTTGGTAGACACGCAACGCCTCTTCCACTGGCCACCAGTTGCACCATCATCGGTGTTAATTCAGCAGTCCGAATTGCTTGCGGTTCAACTTCAGCTGGATCCAGAAATTGAGTAAAAATATCCAGTCGGTCGCGGGTCACAGGATACGTAATCAAGGTTTGATCAGCGATGTCCTCTGGTTCGATAAAGGGCTTCTGGCTCAAAGTATGGCGATTAGAAACCGCAAGCATGGCCTCATAATGAAACAAAGGTTCATAATGAACGTCAGGCAAGTCGACAGGATCCGATGTAATGACCAAATCCAAGTCTCCCCGTGCAAGCGCCGGAAGAGGCGCAAAACTGAAGCCTCCCATCAGGTCTAGCTCAACTTCAGGCCAGTTTGCTCGGTACGTCTCAATACATGGGATCAACCATTGAAAACAAGAGTGACACTCGATGCAAAGATGGAGGCGACCCGCCTCTCCATTTGAAAGCCTGGCAATATCTCTCTCAGCTGCCTTGAATTCTGGGACCACCTCATCGGCTAACGCTAACAAGCGACGACCCGCGCTGGTAAACCTTGGCGGTTTCGTTTTACGGACAAACAGCGTGCAATTTAGGCGATCTTCAAGATCTTTCAGCTGATGGGACAAGGCAGACTGGGTTAAAAAAAGGCGCTCAGCGGCCTCAACCAAACTGCCGGTCTCGCGAAGCGCTAACAATGTCTTAAGATGTCTCAATTCAAGCATAAGTACTTTACGTAAATGAATTAAATTCATAGATATAATACCTACTCAGTACTTTAATTCAAATATCCGCCGCTTCTCAAAGTTCAACCCCCCGAGTCTCATCTCAAGAGTCGCTTTTCTGGTTCGAAATTTATACTATAGCCTCCGCAATTTGGGGTCTTAGCCAGCCGTTTAGGCGAACTTCGACCACAGGCAATCATCGAGGGTTTTCTGCTTTTCAGGCTTGCATCGATCGTTTAACAGTCGTTAAAAAGGGAGCCGTAGAGAAACTTCTCTGATGGCAGTTAGCAGATGCAAGTCGCAGGAAAAGGTGCTGGGAAGAATCAAGCAGGACAACATACAACATGAATATCTGCTTGCTGGGTTATCGCAGTAACCCCTACAGCGGCGGCCAGGGCGTCTACCTAAGACATCTTAGCCGCGCCTTGGTGCGAGAGGGGCATCGCGTTGACGTGATTTCCGGACCGCCCTACCCCCAATTAGACCCAAGCGTTCGCCTCATCAAAATCGAAAGCCTTGATCTCTATAGCGAGGCCAATCAAGCACGCGCCTTTAAACGAAAATATCTGAGCTCGCTGACTGACTTGATTGAATATTTCGACACAATGCTGGGAGGATTCCCAGAACCGTACACCTTCGGTCGTCGCTTGGTGCGTTATTTCAAATTTCACAAACCCAAGTACGATATTATTCATGATAATCAAAGTCTGAGTTATGGCGTTTTAACCCTGCAAAAAATGGGTTACCCCATCGTTTCAACCATTCATCATCCCATTACACGGGACCTTGAAATTGCCTTATCCGCTGAGGCGCAATGGGGAATGCGATTGTTGATTCGACGCTGGCATTCATTTCTTAGGATGCAAAAAAAGGTGATTCGAGAGCTCCAACACCTTGTAACAGTCTCCGAAGCGGCTCGCCAAGACATCGCTGCCGCATTCGACATCTCAGCAGACCGTCTACAAGTGGTCCATAACGGGATTGATCTCGATCGATTTAAGCCCTTGCCAGACATCCCGCGAGAAACCAATCGATTAATGACAACCGCAAGCGCAGATGCTCCGCTCAAGGGGGTGCATTATCTGCTCAAGGCTCTAGCGCAAGTTGCCAAGAAAATTCCAACCATCAAGTTATGTCTGTTGGGTCGATTGAAGCCAGGGGGTGAAACAGAAAAATTAATCGACGCCCTTCACGTTCGGGATCTCATCGAATTTCATACAGATGTCTCTGATCAACAGATGGTCGAATTATACGCGCGCGCAAGTATCGCCATTGTACCCTCGATCTACGAGGGCTTTGGTTTTCCTGCAGGCGAGGCCATGGCTTGCGGAGTGCCGGTCATTTCTACCACGGGGGGTGCGTTGCCTGAGGTCATTGGTTCTGCCGGAGACCTTGTGCCACCAGCAGACCCAGATGCGCTTGCGGTGGCCATCCTTGCGCTGCTCGCCGACCCGAAAAAAATGGCCCATCAAGGCGCGCTTGGGCGATCAAGAATCGAAGATAAATTCCAGTGGCGAACTGCAGCCAATCAGTTTGTCCAATACTACCAACAGGTTGTTGAGCTAAATCATGTCGCTTGAAACCATTGATCAGCAGTATTTAGGCCTCAAACCTCAGGATTTAGTGCTTGATTTGGGCTGCGGTGAAGGCAGGCACACCATTAGCCTCGGGCTTTGCGAGTTCATCACCACCATAGGACTTGATCTATCAGCAAAAGATTTACGAACCGCAAAAATGCGGCTGAATGATTTTTCGTTCGCAGACCCGCCGGATCAGCTTCCTGTCTGCTTTACTCAAGGCACAGGTGATCAGCTACCTTTTGCTGACGGCACCTTTGACAAAGTCATTTGCTCTGAAGTTCTTGAGCATATCCACGATTACGAGGCATTTTTAAAAGAAATCAAACGCGTCATTCGACCTGGCGGAGTTTTCGCCGTCAGCGTTCCGGCCGCCTTTCCTGAATGGGTCTGCTGGAAATTATCCGATGCCTATCACGAAGTCGAAGGGGGCCATGTCCGCATATTTTCGGCCTCCGAACTCAATCATGCCATTGAGCGCTTGAATTTTAAGCGCTATCAATCCCATCGGGCACATGCCTTGCATGTGCCTTATTGGTGGCTTAAATGCCTGCTTTGGCGTTCAGATCCTCAGCATAAGCTCGTCCAGCTCTACCATCGCTTTTTGGTATGGGATTTGATGGAGAACCCTTGGATTTCCCGCTGGCTAGATCGGCTACTTAACCCTCTTTTAGGAAAATCCATCGTGATGTATTACACCTTTCCGGATCTCAGTCTGAAGCCAGATGAGCCAAGAAAATGAATCAAGCTTACACCCCAAAGGAGCACTTTTCGGCAGACTTTTTGGATAAAACTGCCTACTTTATTTTAAAGACGCAGCGAGCAAACGGGAGTATACCGTGGTTCGAAGGTGGCATGATCGATCCGTGGGATCACATCGAGGCCGCGATGGGGCTTGCAGTATGCGGCCACATCGATGCTGCTCGACGCGCCTATGATTGGCTGAAACATCATCAAAACCCAAATGGTGGTTGGTACGCTTCTTACTATCCTGATCCATCAAAGAACGATTTAAGAACCGAAACAAATTTTGTGGCCTACTCCGCGACCGGGATTTGGCACTTATACCTGATCACCAAAGATCTGGAGATGCTCAGCGATTATTGGCCCATGATCTCCCGAGCAATGGACCTGGTCATTAGCCTACAAGGAGATTATGGCGAGATTTTTTGGTCGATCGATCCAGAAAAGGGTATTCAGCGTGATGCTCTGGTGACCGGATGCAGCTCGATCTACCATAGCCTGGGCAGCGCAATCAAAATCGCCAAAGCCCTTGGTCAACCCACCGAATCGTTGCAAGAGACGCACACCGCCCTTGGGATTGCACTCACTCGGCACCCAGAGGCCTTTGACCGAACATGGGAAAGTAAAGCGCGCTTTTCGATGGATTGGTTCTATCCTGTTCTCTCTGGTGCAATCAAGGGCGATGCGGCCATCAATCATATTAACGAACGGTGGGATCAATTCATCGTGGATCAACTCGGCTGCAGATGTGTCAATGATGAGCCTTGGGTGACCATTGCTGAAACCTGCGAACTCGTTATGGCCCTAATTGCCATTGGCGATCACAGCAGAGCAAGCGAAATCTATGGTTGGATACACCAGTTTAGAGATACAGACGGCGCGTACTGGACAGGCTATGTTTATCCAGATCAAGCCATTTGGCCAGAAGAGAAAACCACGTGGACGGCAGGCGCAGTCCTGCTCGCAGCCGATGCCTTAACCCACAAAACAGATGCTCACAGTCTTTTCTCCGAGGACAGCCCTGCGAATGCTTAAGCGCCGCGGCTTGCCTATTTGCGCTGCTATAAAGCTTTAAATCTTTTTTAAGATTGCCAGAGTTTCAACCATCTCAAGCTGTTCATAATGGCCACTTGCAAGTGCCCTCTGATAAATTTCAAAAGGCGGGCGTCCACCATCGTTCGGATCCGGAAAAACGTCATGGATCAGCAACAAACCGGCTGCAACCACATGCGGACTCCATGTCTCATAATCGGCAACGGCAGCATCCATACTGTGGCCACCATCAATAAAGACCAGACCAAGCGGCGTTCTCCAGTGCCGACCTGCCACAGCGGAGGGCGCAACTATAGGCACGACATTTTGCTCAAGATGTGCGCGTCCTAAAGTCGATCGGAAAGCCCCAAAGGTGTCAAAAACGCCAAGCCGCTCGTCGACCAGCGTTGGGTCGTGATAAGCCTCCCCCGCCTGATGTTCTTCAGAACCTCGGTGGTGATCGATGGCGTACAGCGTGTTGTCGGTCGTTTTGCAAGCCGAACCTAAGTAAACCGTCGATTTTCCACAGTAACTGCCGATTTCCAGGCAGGGCCCAAGTAAGCCGGCCTCAACCCCTCGGTCAAATAAAGCGCGCCCTTCCTCGGGTGCAAGAAAACCTTTGACCGAATCGATATCAATGGGCAGCTGCATCAATTACACAACCGCGAAAATGGTTGCATAGATCAGTGCGCCAGAGACAAGACCGTAGCTCGCGATGTTAGCAAGGACTGACCATTTTTCAGGCTCGTTCAAAGGTAACCGCGATCCTAAGACCAACCAGATCAGACAACCCGTAAGCCCTCCAAATACCAAACTGATCAACAACAATCCCATCACACTTGCCTCAATTTAAGCGTCAATTAAAAGATACGGTAGTGTATCGCCAACACTAACACGCTGGTGCGGTGCGACAATGGCAAGCGCATTGGCCCAAGCTAAGCTCGTCATAACGCCAGAACCTTGCTCCTTAAACTGCTCGAGCATCACAGCAGCGGAGCCAGGACAGGCTCGAACACGAAGGTATTCTTGCCGAGCACCGGCTTTAAATTCAAATGTCGATTGTCCCGGCCAGGTAATCTGCTCAACTAAAATACGACCTTGCATACGTTCTAAAAAGGGTCGGGCTAGGATTTGAAAGGTTACAAAAGTGGAGACGGGATTGCCCGGCAATCCAAAAAACGGTTTCCCACAGACCTGCCCAAACGCTAGGGGCTTACCGGGTTTGATGGCGAGTTTCCAGACTGAGAGTTGCCCCAATTCACTGACCGCTGACTTAACGTGGTCTCGGTCTCCCACCGAGACGCCCCCGGAACTCAGTATGACATCCGCTTGCTCTGCTGCCATCTGAAATGCCGCAACAGTCTTTGCGAGAGAATCCTTCACAATACCGAGATCAACGACGGCAAGCCCCATCTGCTCGAGCATGGCCGCCAACCCTTTTTGGTTTGAGTTGTAAATTTGACCTGGCTTCAGGTACTCGGAAGGCTCCACCAATTCATCACCCGTTGCCAGAATGGCAACTTTTAGACGTCTAAAGACGCGGACCTCGGAGGTACCCACGCTTGCAATCAAGCTCAGGTCAGCGGGTTTTAAAACCTGGCCAGATCGCGCGATCAGCGCACCTCGTTGAATATCTTGACCAGCCGGACGAATATTCTCGCCCTGGCTAACCTGAGTTTTCGGCAGCAAATGATGATCTGTGTAATCGGCATCTTCTTGAATCAAAACAGCATCAGCGCCGACAGGCATTTGACCGCCGGTGAAAATTCTGGCGACCGAGCCCCCGAGCAGCGCTTCGCCGGGTGATCCCGCCGGAATGACCTGAGAGATAGGAAGCTGTACTCCAGGGATAATCTCGGTTGAACGCACCGCAAACCCGTCCATGGCACTGTTGTCTGCAGGGGGCACCGCAACCCCCGAGACCACATCCTCAGCCAGTGTGCGGCCGAGGGCCGATCCAATGGTAATCGATTCGAATTCCTGAACGGGCTGGGCTTTATCCAGGAGCGTCTGCAGAACTTCCTCTACGGTCAACAAAGACATTCTTTCGATCTCTTGATCAGTGGTGACCCCTAAGGATCAACTCCGCAAAATTGCAAGGACGATGGGTACTGTCAAGTTGGGTTTCAAGAATCCCACCCCAAGCGGTTTTGCAGGCGCCTGTTGAGCCAGGCATACAGAAGATCAAGGTATTATTCGCAATGCCGCCCAACGCCCTAGACTGAAGGGTGGAGGTCCCAATCTCAGCATAAGACAGCTGGCGAAAAAGCTCTCCAAATCCATCTATTCGAGAATCCAATAAAGGTTCGATCGCCTCCGGCGTCGAATCTCGACCCGTAAACCCAGTGCCTCCCGTCAACAAAACCACTTGGGCATCAGGGTCAGCAATCGCCTGTGATACAGAAGCCCTGAGCCGATAAATGTCATCGATGACAATCGAACGGCCGTGCAGCTGATGGCCTTGACCTGTCAGGGCCTCAACCAAATAATCTCCCGAGGTATCATTCTCTGCGGTCCGGGTATCAGAGACGGTTAAAACAACAATGTTCAGCGCTTCAGCCACGTCAAAGACTCCCTAAATGCCTTGAGCTCAAAATACACACAGCCGCTCGAAACCCAAGCAAAGCTAATCTCAAAGCCCTGCTTCTTCGCCGATTGCTCGCCACCGCGCTGACCAAGTCGAAGCTCAAAAGACGACTTGTTCCGCGCACGATATCGCTTGTCGCGAGACCTATAAAAAGGGTCTTCATCGATTTGCCCTTAATCTCATTGTGCAACCTATCCTTGCCGTTTTAAGGCTTATTGACCCTTCCATTGCGGGGCTCGCTTTTCCGAAAAAGCGCGCGGGCCTTCTACAAAATCCTCGCTATCATACATCGCTTTGATCTGGCTATAACGACCCTTGATCGCAGCCTCAAGCGAATCAGCAGCAAGGCCTTGCATCGCAGCCTCTTTACTACCTCGAACAGACAATGGCGCGCACTCTAAGATTTGCGACGCCCACCGCTTGGCAGCGGCCAGCGCCTCACCCTCAGGAACCACTTCATTGACAAAGCCCAGCGCTTTGCCCTCTTCAGCACCCACTCTACGCCCAGTTAACAACATGCCCATCGCCTGTTTCATTCCGATCTCTCGAGGCAAGCGATGGATACCGCCAGCAAGTGCTGCCAACCCTACACGGGGTTCCGGTAAAGCAAAAATCGCGTTGCTAGACGCGACGATCAGATCGCAGGCCAATGCAATTTCAAAACCCCCACCCATTGCAAGACCATTGACCGCCGCGATCACTGGCTTGGGATTGTCAAATCGCGATGTTAAACCCGCGAAGCCACTTGTAGGCCCGCCCATTTTCCCGCCCGAAGCCTGATATTTCAGATCGTTTCCCGCGCTAAAGGCGCGATTTCCAGCACCGGTAATAATCGCAACCCACTGCTCTGGATCGGCTGCAAAATCATCGAAAGCCTCTGCAAGCTCGAAGTTCCCAGGGGGATGGAGGGCATTCATGACATCCGGTCGTTCTATCGTGACGATAGTCAACCGGTCTTCTTTAACCACATTACAAAACTCTCCCATTGGATACTCCCTTTGCCAAATAATCCTACAAACTGTTTGCCAGCGACGCACTGACACCATGAAACCCATTTATCATAAATTTCTCTCAGCGAGCCTTGCAGGCCCGCTCTATCCGATCTAGAGCCAACGCAAGAACGCTGCGTGGACATCCAAAATTTAATCGCACATAACCCGCACCTTCAAACTGGACCCCGGGGGAAAGACCGACGCCAGCGTCCTCAAAAAAATGTTGTGGATCTTCCACGTCTAGGCCCTCCACATTGATCCACCCTAGATAAGTGGCTTCAATTGGGCCTGCACTCAATCCTTCAATCCCATTGATCCGCTCTAACAAAAAGTCTCTGTTCCCGGCTAAATAGTCAAGTAGTTCTCCATGCCACTCGTCGCACAGCGACCACGCAGCCTCGGTCGCAACATAACCTAGGGTATTCACGTTCGCCATAATACCCTCACCACCGGCTTTAAACTGCGCTAGGATTTCAGGATTTTCGGCAACAACGACGGCGCAACCTAATCCTGCAAGATTGAAACTCTTAGAGGCGGCTTGAAAAGTCAGCGTTTGAGACGCCGCTGCGGCACTTAAAGTGGCCGTGGGCGTATGGTGACGGCCATCGAGCAACAACTCACAGTGAATCTCGTCGGAACAAATAATGATTTCATGCTGAACACAAATCTCAACGATCTCGGCAAGCACGTCTGGCGCGATCACTTTTCCCACAGGATTCATGGGGTGGCACAGCAGCAGGACATCAATCTCTGGATTTGTCGATGCCAACGCACCCAATGCCTGAACCGGAAACTGCCAGCCGTCTGCTTCAGTCATCGTCAACCGATGAAGGGTACAGCCCATATTTTCGGGCGCTTCTAAAAAAGGATGATAAACTGGCACTGCGGTCACAACACCCCCACCGGGCCGGACCAAGCCGCGAATCGCCTGATTTAAAGCTGGAACCACTCCAGGCACAAGCTCCAGATTCTCGGTCGTAATCTGCCATGCGTATCGCGACCTAAATCGCTCTACGATCACATCCAGCAACGAATCTGGAGGGAGGGTGTATCCGAAAATCGGATGCTGGAGCCGATCCTTTAAAGCACCCAGAATCGGCTCAGCCACCGAAAAATCCATATCAGCGACCCACATCGGCAGAATATCCTGGCCTTGATATTTATCCCACTTCGAACTGGAAGTCCGCTGGCGATCAATCACCGTATCAAAATTAAACGTGGTCATTTCCATACGTTCGTCTTACACACTCAAAACAGAGTCTACACCAAAGTCCACAACATAAGCGCTGCGACTACCTTTGAGGATCGTCCTGACTTCCTTATACTGACGACTCAAACCAACCATCGCATTAGCATCAGGAGAATCAGATCATGGGCCTATTTTCTCGCAATCTTGAGATACCGACTCTAGAGGCAGCTTTGCCTGGAAGAGCCGACCCTGTCCAGGTCCCTAGCGCCCACTTCGTCAACGGCCGCCCCCTAGTCGGCCCCTTCCCTGATGGCTTTCAGCAGATCCAATTCGGGATGGGGTGTTTTTGGGGCGCAGAGCGAAAGTTTTGGGAGATGCCAGGCGTTCACACGACAGCAGCAGGCTACGCCGGCGGCCACTCACCCAATCCTACCTATGAAGAGGTTTGCTCAGGGCAAACGGGCCACACCGAGGTTGTTTTAGTGGTTTGGGACCCTAGTGCTGTAACACTTAACGCGCTCTTGGCTCAATTTTGGGAAAGTCACAACCCGACCCAAGGCATGCGTCAAGGCAATGATCTGGGTACGCAATACCGATCCTGCATTTATACAGAAACCACGGAGCACCTTGACCTGGCTCAGACGAGCCTCCTTCACTTTCAAGATAAACTGAAGGCTGGGGGCTTTCCGCCCAT
>Ga0213863_10002335_pt1 | contig 13494 bp, 13 predicted proteins | sample PICome_8_FD_160128 | JGI IMG/M metagenome (GOLD analysis project Ga0213863, IMG submission 160128) | Coastal seawater microbial communities near Pivers Island, North Carolina, United States - PICO497 | ecosystem: Environmental > Aquatic > Marine > Coastal | place: USA: North Carolina... | reverse complement strand
AGCAGAAAAGGAAGCAGCTGATGCCGCCAAAGCAGAACAAGAAGCAGCTGATGCAGCCGCCAAGGCAGAACAAGAAGCAGCTGATGCCGCCAAAGCAGAACAAGAAGCAGCTGATGCAGCCGCCAAGGCAGAAAAGGAAGCAGCTGATGCCGCCAAAGCAGAACAAGAAGCAGCTGATGCAGCCGCCAAAGCAGAACAAGAAGCAGCTGATGCCGCCAAAGCAGAACAAGAAGCAGCTGATGCAGCCGCCAAAGCAGAACAAGAAGCAGCTGATGCCGCTGCCAACGCAGAACAAGAAGCAGCAGAAGCAAAATTAAGAGCAGACCCAACTCAACGTATTGGACTTGGTGAGTGGTCAAAAAAACAAAAAATTGAGGAAAACACTTGGAAACAACAATTTCAAATATTACAAGATAACCAGAAATACGGTGCTATACGTGTAATCCCAAATACTAAAAAAAGAGTAGATAATTATTTATCGTCAATTGTTAAGATTTTTTTTGAAGAACATAATCCTATAATTTCTAAATATAATGAAAAAATATTAGATAAATTTTTAGAAGAGCCAACTACATCTATTTCTAAAGATAATGATAATAAGATAGGAACGACATTTGATATTAATTATAATGGTAAAGATAAACAAGTAGCTTATAATAAAGATACTAAAACATTTTCATTTACAGAAGCAAGTCCCAATGGTAGTAATGAATTTACGGTAGAAAACATTATAGCGATGTTTGGTACAAATTCTCAAGGAGGTAAAAAACATAATAATAGAAAAACGGCGAAAAAGAGAGGGAAAAAATATAATAAAAAACGGTATACTATCAGAAGAACAAACTCTAGAAATAAGGGTATGAAGACTAGAGCTAAGAAAAGAAAAACAAAAAAACAAAAACGCCGTGTTAAAAAACCAAGATATACAAAAAAGCGTCGTTTGTGATTTTTATAGTAAAAAAAATTACTATAAAAATTACTATAAAAATTTACTATAAATTTTAACATTTCCAGCGGCTTCCGCAATCCAAGCACGTGACAAAGGTCGTCATCGGTTCATCGCCTGACCGTGTCTGTAGCTGATAATAACTGCATTTCTTAGATTTACATTTACGGCATGTGAAATTATCCGTTGACGCTTCTAACTTTGGAGTATACTTGTTTTCATCACGAATTTTCTTTTCTTCAATTAATTTTTGCCATCTTGCTGGTGCCATATCTTGGTGAGTCATTTCACCAACGTCTTGTGCTTTGATTTCTTTGTTAATTAGCCGTTGCCGAAATTCATCCGATTGTTTTAAATTAATATAGATTGATCGGAGACGATCGGTATACAGTTGCACGAAAGACGGATTATCCCATTTCTTTACAATATCGCGTTCGCCTGCTTCTTTAATAGATGTATTGTAAAGACTTTTTTCCATATTTTCAATCATATTTTTCGTAAAGCCGGGTGGCGATGAACAAATTTGTTCAAGTTGAATGCAAACATTTTTACGAAACTCAGCCGGATTTTTTACAGTGCGCATATTGTTAATAATAAATGTAATATACAATAGCATATTATTTTTAACTGTTTTCAATTTTATTATATTTTATATTATTTATTATCAATATATATATATGATTTCGGATACTGACAAATACCCTATTTTTTCAATTATTACGTTAGTTTTAATTGTTTCTGCAAATTATATAGGACCCATTTTCCCTTGTAAGGTACAAGATTTATTTTCAGATAATATATACTTTAAACATATTCTAGGTTTTTTTACTATGTTATTTTTTGTTATATTAACAGTTCCAAATCAAAATCTTAGTATTGAAGAGTCATTTAAGCAATCTGCAATATTATATTTTTGGTTTATGTTAATGGCAAAAACACCAAAATATATTTTTTTATTTCTTTGTATTTTATTATTATTAGCATATGTATTAACATTAAAAAAAAATCACATTTTGTCTACTGTAGCTGATGAAAAAATAAATGATACAGATAATACAGAAAATGATAAAGCATTAGTAGAGTCCAAAAAAAGTGTTATCCATATAAATAAATATATTAGTCACTTGTATGACTTATTTATTATATTAACTATTATCGGATTATACATTTATTATGGCAAAAAAAAAAAGGAATATAAATCTCGGTTTAATCATTTTAAATTTTTATTAGGAAATCCAAATTGTAGACACGATACAAATTCATAATTTAATCCTCGTCAGAAAATGTATATAATTCCTCTTCTAATTCAGACGAGGTCCCTGTATCTTCACTTTCACTATCGCCATTACCATATGTTGTTTCTTCTTTTGGTTGTAGTTTTATTTTCTTTTTATTATTCGTTTTTGTTTCCTTTGTAGTTGCCGTCTTCTTTTTATTTTTCTTAGGAATAGAAATAATAGGGGTATTTGGTGGTGTACTTGCCTCAGACACTGATTCAATCTGTTCTTTGTCTGAAACAACAAAATCGTCTTTTAAATAACCATGCGAAGTTAACAGCGACGGATCTATATTGTTCAATTCATCTTCACTATATTCATCTTCATGTCCCAGATCTTCAAATCCTCCGAACAATTTTTCATAAATTTTTTCCCACATTTCTTTTGTCAAATTAATAAATTCGTTTTCATTATTTTCGCTCGTTCGCACAATTGCACACGTACCAAAATACAATTCTTTATCAATTGGTGGCGGAAAATCATACTTATTTTCAAAATTGGCCTTCCCGTTCTTTTTTGACCATACAGATACAACAAATCGTTCTTCATCTGTTTTTTTCAAGCGGACATTCCACGTATACCGTTTTATAAAATCATCTGCTACACGGAACCCACACTTTTTATACAATGACTCCGGCGATACATCTTTTGCCTTCAGTGTTTTTACAGTACCATTTGTTTCAATCAAAACAATAGAAGTCATACGTGTAAATGGTTTATATTATATATACTATAGGTAATAGGTTTAAATAGTTTCCACTTAATTATATTAATTATAACTATTTTATAAAAATGCGAATATTTATTCTATCTAATCAGTATATAGAAAGTCATAATATTTTAAAAAAGCTTGAACCATTTATTAATAAGACTTCTTATATTAGTTATATTTGGTCCATTAATGGGTTAATGGAAATAGAAGATAATCAAATATACAATGTTGATATTGTTGATATTCCTGTTATAAAAACAATGATTGGTGTTTATCCTGTATCAATTGATAAAAGTAAATTTATTCGTAGTGAAGAAATATCTTATCAAGTTGCACCAAGGGCATATAATGAATATACAGAAGAACAGCGTTTTCGGTTAACACCTACAAGTCAAATAGAATGGGTTGTTGAATTTCAAAATGATATTTTACACGATAATTATTTTTATATACCGGGAGATAATGATACTATAATACATAAAGAACCTATTCGCTCTGAATTAATGAAATATTTACAATTGTAAGTTTGTACAAATGTATTTTCATATTGTTTTGGTGGATACGTTATAATTATCATTTAACATATATTTTCATATATAAATAATAAATCAATGTTATTATCTATATTAAAATGGGGGTTTATATCCTTAACAATTATTTATTTAATACATCATCTGTATATATTCTTTTTAAATACTTTAACGGTGCCTAAGATAAAAGATTTAGTCAATAAACCAAATCAACAAAATAACGAAATGTTTAAAACAATGCAAGGCAATGGCACAAGAAAGGATATAAATGTAAAATTTGAGACAATTAATGACGATAAAATGACAGAAGAATTATCTTCTTTTTTAAACGATTTGAAAAAAAATCCTGAAAGTGAAACTATGAAAAATAGTAATATGAATAGTAATAACGAATCTAATAATAATATATTGGGGGCGAATGAGTTTGACTCTTATTCAACATTTTAATATTATTTAATTTATGTGTATTGTGATAATAGAGTCCATTTTCTAGATCATTGGAGAAGACACCGTCAACACGATTTTTCTCTTTTGGAATAAAGAGAGGACTATAGATTTGATGATTATTATAATAATTCTCTAATATACGCCACGAAATGGTCCAAAGTAAAATACACAAGACAAAAGTGACGAATGTAAATAAAGGCATTCTTTAATTACCGGGTGGGATATCTGGATATTGTCTTCTATATTTATTTTAAAATTGAATTCAATTTATTTATTTGTGTTTTTATAAAGATATAAAGATTTCTCTTTATGGAATATAACAATACAACACATCGCCATTCCATTATGTTGTTTACCCAAGATGAAAAGAAAGATTTATTGTCTCATTTACCCTCTTTAGAACTTTCCTATGAACCCAAACTACATAAGAAAGTTCATTCTAGTGTATACTATATTATACCGAAAGGCCCCAAAGCTGTTGTTTGGTATACATATTGGAAAGACATACACGTGTGTTTGCTTGTGAAATTGAACGATCGTGGAAATTATAGTGATGTGCAAGTATTTCCATCGTCGTTTAGTGATAAATTAGCATTGGGTACTGTTATTTACGGCACATACTTCTTACACCATAACCAACATTATTTCACGTGTGAACAATTACACGTGTATCAAGGTAATGAAGTTCATAAAAAACCTTATCTGGATAAATTAAATTTATTATTGGCAATGTTTCAGAGTGAAGTTGAACAAGTTGCATATGTCCCTTCTACCACACTTGTAATGGGAATGCCGGTGATGACGAGCACATATGAAGACGCTGAAGCACAGTTAAATGCACTGCCATATAAAACGTATGGCATTGGTATTCCAAATATACGGCATATAAAGCATAATCATCATCAGCAACAGCATAATCATCATCAGCAACAGCATAATCATCAGCAACATATGCCAAGTACACCAAAACCACTTACAACTAATTCTACTCAATATAATAAACCGAATCAATATAACACACAAAATAAACAATTTAAGGTAAAAGCTGAATTAGGTGCGGATAAATATATGCTTTATACGGATGATAATAAGATATTTGAACAAGCACTCGTATCTTCGTATAAAAGCAGTGTTCTATTGAATTCGCTATTTAGGAATATTAAAGAAAATACGAATTTAGATTTATTAGAAGAAAGCGACGATGAAGATGAATTTGAAAATACTGAATTAGATCGGTTTGTTGATTTAGAAAAAACAGTAGTAATGGAATGCGTTTATTCAAAACGGTTTAAGAAATGGGAACCGGTGAAAGTTGTCTCCAAAATTTAAAAAATAAAAATAATAAAATATATATAAAATGTATATATAAGATGGCTGGCTTTATTCCTATGGGCGGCAATAACAATAAAAAAAAAGGTGGTATGCGTGGCGGAAGCGGGGGGCTAGAACCTTTGAATGGGTACGATTTAAATGAAGGGATGAATGGTGGATTAGAACCATATTACGAAAAAATGACTGCTGGCGTTAGCACTACAAAAGGATTAAGTGGTGGGCAAGCTATGTTTGTTGGTGGCGACAAACATAAAAAAATAAAACAAACAGGTGGACATATGTTACCGTATAGTCCCGCCAATATTGATGGAAAATCTTTAGATACAAATAATTTCCCGTTAGGTGCTGAAAATTATGGGCGACAGGCAAATATGTTTTCGTCTAATGTAAACCCCGCCAATGTTGTGCAAGGCGGAGGCGCTGGTTTCGGCTATACAAATGGCGGTAATAACAATTTATACGCTGGTAGTTATGCGCCTATTGACCGCAACTGCACCGGTTGCGAAGTTGGAGCACGAGGTGGCAACAACTTTATGAGCGGTGGTGGTTCTCGTCGGTTTAGAAGGAAACGTAAAAGCAGCAAAAATTACACATATAAGCAAAAAGGATGTAGTCGCCGCCGGGTCAAAAAAAGCAAGAAAAGCAAAAAAGGCAAAAAAAGCAAAAAAGGAAAAAAATCGCGAAAGATGTCGCGTAAATAAATACATAACATATCATAACACATCCCTTAACTTAACTTAAATAAAACAGCGTCCTTTTAACATTTGATTTCCGCTAGGACTAACATAATATTCTTTCGTATAATCATCCTCATCCTCATCCTCATTTCTATATTTTTCTTCATCTAATTCCATTTCTTTTTGAGCTTCATCGCAAGAGGTATTTATAAACATAGCAGCGGCGGATGCGCCTTTAGATAAGAGATTTCCTCTTGGTCCCGATAATCCACTTAATTGACTTTTATTTAGGGGAAAATCCTTTTTTGAGCCTGCGCCTGCTTTGCTTGTGCTTGTGTTTGTGTCTTTTTTGGTTCTTGTGCATTTTTTGGTGCTTGTATGAGCATCACTCCATTTATCTAATACATACGACGGACTCTTTGTATGCATTATTTGATAATTATTTTGATTATAATATTTCCGTCTTTTTTGCCACTGACTTAAAAACACTTCATGTGAATCAATAATATCTACTACCATCGGCCGTTCATGCTTCACCCGCAAAATTCGTCCGACGGCTTGTACAATATCCGTTTTAGGCGTCGCCAAGACCAACGTCGTCAATGTTTTAATATCCAGTGCTTCCGCTGCCATTGCATATGTCGCCACAATAATTTTACACGTCTCGCTTTTCTTTAATTCCGCTTCTTTCATTCCACCCACATAGTATCCCACAGACCCTTCCGCAATTTTCCGGTGAGCAATCGCATCGTGTAAATATGTCAATAAGTTTTTATTATGTGCCAAAATCATTAACTGCTGATCTGGTGCAATCTTAAATTCTTTTTCAATGACTTGTAAAATAAATTCACTCCGTCCATTAAACGCACATAATTTAGAAATCATTGTGCTATACGCCGGATTACCACGATAATCATAACACATTTGATTAAAATCGGGGTCATCCACAACATACTGTATCGCTTTCACCAACACTTCATCTGTAGATTCACGTTCTTCGCTATACACAATATCACCCAAAAACATTTTAAACACTTTCGTCAATCCATCTTTCCGAATCATCGTCGCACTTAATCCCAACGTATAGGCTGTCATAATGCGTTGAAGCGACCGACAAAATACTTCTGACGAAATATGATGGCATTCATCTACAATGGTTAGTCCAAAACTATTAAACATATCATCAGGGTATTCTTTCATTGAGAGAGATTGCAGCATCCCAATAACAATATCTTTCCCTTCAATATCAATAATTTGCCCTTGGATACGCCCCACGCGGGCATTAGGTAGAAATTGCCCGATCCGTTCAATCCACTGATTCAATAAGAACCCTTTATGGACAATCACTAATGTTTTCTTTTTAAGTTCACTAATGATTTTCAAAGCAATCACCGTTTTACCGCGTCCGCAGGGAATCTCTAAGAGGCCTCCGCCAACCGAAGCAGCGCTTTTCTTATAAATATCCACAATATTGATCTGATAATCGCGCAAATCACCTTCAAATGGGATATTAATATCGTCGCCAGGTGGTAAGCGATTCTCGTCTGCTTTGCCGTAATGCTTTAACCCATAATAACGCGGTAAGTAATATTTTAATGCTGATTCGCGGAATACGGGGTAAGAGGGTGGCTGAATCGGTGATTTGGGAATATACGGACGTACATTTAAGTCACTGCGAATTGTGCGTTGTTCCTTTCCGTCCAAACATTCTTTAAATACTGTGTATCCTTTTTGACCAAGATAAGTACTTACTTCATTTTGGGTTGTTTTTGTATTTGCCATTTTGATATGAAGAGATATGTATATTATATATTATAGGGTTTTCTCTCTTTATAGTTTAATCAATTTTATATTTTATCATATGTCATTTATAGTTATTTAAATTTATGCTATCGTATTTTTAATCTATAATTATGTTATATATATATAAATGAAAAGTTTCAAGAAATCATTTGATCATTTTGTTTCTGAAAAACCGTCCCAATTAAGTTTAGGTGTTATTTTCGTTATTTATATTTTATTCAATGTTCAAACCCCTGATTTTTTAGCAGAAATGATTGATAATATTTTCGGTAAAGTTTTGGTTGTTGTTATTGCCGCGGTCTTGTTCATGAAAACGAACCCCGTTATTGGTGTTCTCGGTTTTGTGGTTGCTTACCAAATCATCAAAACATCTAGTGTTGCAACCGGAACGTATGGCATGAAACATTATCTGCCTTCTGAAACCAGCAAAATGAATGAAATGCGCTCGTTTAATGAAGATACAGTTGTTCCGCCAACAGCGATGAATCAAATGAAGAGTTGCGGATGCAGTGGCACCTGCTCTTGCTTAACAACAACCAAAACCAACTTTAATGGCGCTTTAGAAGAAGAAATGGTTGATAAAATGGCGCCTCTAGTCATTAAAGGAGCTGATTCTAATTTAGAATACAAGCCAGTATTGGATGATCAACATGGAGCATCTATGTTAGAATAAATATAGATAGTGTAAAACCATCATATTCGTATAAAATAAATAATATGTTTATTTTATATACAATAATTTATGTTTGAAAATGACAAAAAGGGTAAAAAAAATAATAATATTCACAATCCAAGATGCCGTAAATTAATAAAGAATATTCGTGATATCAATTATGTATCCGTATTAAATGTGAGTAAAATTAATATATTATATGCTATATTAGGTGGTATTTTAGGCGGATTAGGATTTTTATACAATAGTGGTGATGTTGTTTTAGGTAGTATGTTAGTTTCGCCATTAACATCACCTTTATTGCGTAGTATTAGCGGCATTATCACAAATGAATATAAACATACAATTAATGGTATTCTTAGTGTGATTGTCTTATCTACCATTATTGTTGTAATTGGTATTGGAATGGGGTATGGTAACGAGTATTTTGATTTTTTTGATTCGCCGACGGAAGAAATGCGTAGACGGATTACAGTTCAGCATATGGTCGTTGCTTTTATTATTGCTTTAATTGCTGGTATCACTGTGGGCATTTCAACATATTACAAAGATTACGTGGTGATTGCCGGTATTAGTTTAACTGTGTCTATTTTACCGCCGTTGATCAATGCTGGGTTGTATTATGGCGACTTTTTATACCATCCAGAAAAAGACAAAAACACACTTTACCGCGACTTTTTAACTAGTTTGTTTTTGGCCTTTGTCAATATGTTTGGTATTATGATAACATCATATATTACTTTAAAACAAATGTGTTAAGTTATGATTTATTACGCCGTTACAAATCTCATTGGTCTCGTATCATCTTTTCCACAATAAATATGTAAATCCCCTAATTTTGTTTTTCCGCGATACATATCTTCATTTTGTTGAATTTGTTCAGGCAATGATATTATATTTCCAATTTCCATAACCGCATCAAATACATTTTGGGTTGCATTTGGGAAACCTTGTGCCATTTCAGGTGTTCCATAATGTTTATCGTATTTTAATTTTTGTAATACTGATTTTAACCCACTTGGAAGATATTGGTCAGTTTGATTTGCCTTTGTGCCAATTTTTACTTCATTCAATAAACGCAAATCGTGACTCGCATTCCTTTTTTGTGAACTAATCCAATAGGAAGAAGACGGAACAGGCGAATCGCTCATCCAACTAAATCCTTTATTATATCCACAAGACGGTTTACAATTATCTTCTTTACATAAATCAGTGTGTATTTTCTTGCTATCTATCCCTGATTCCTCGTCTTTAAAGTACGAACGTCCATAATCAATGATTTTCGCAATATATTTGGATTTAAATGAATATGTTCTATTCATTATATGGTAATGAAATTGAATATAACTATCTTTTTCCGGTTCATATAAATTCACATTTTCATGGTGTAAATCATAATGGGTAAATGAATATCCTAATATACTGAGTGGCGTATATATCTGAAAAAGCACATTTGCCAATTCATATTTTACAAATCTCGGACTTCTAAATCTATCTTTAATTGGAAGAATTCCTTTTAGATGCTGTATTAATATAGCCAAAAATTTTGATTGTTTACACGCTTTTTTATAATCCGTTGTTTTTTGAAGAATGAGTCCTTTCTTTATTGTATCCATATTCGCTGTTATTTTTGAATCCTTTAAAAATGTCCATACTCCTTTGGTATTTACCTTCATTTTATCATCATAAATATAATAGCCATACGTTTCCACAAAGCAAGGGAAACGTTTATTTAATTTATTGACGTATTGACCGACCATATACTCATACATTAAATTATCCGAACTCGGTTTTACTGACGACTTCAATACTGCATACGCTTTATATCCGTGATGGTCATACTGAATTTCATTTATAAACCCATTTGCCGACGGAGAACCAATCCGTTTAATTGGTGCAATGGCGTATTCAAAATTGGCAAACCCGCCAAAATGTTTTTTAATCTCGTTATTGTAATTACCAAATGCTAAACACACCCCCGAATCTAAACACACTGCTTTTAAAAACATTGCTTTACGGCGGTGTTTGGTTTTATTCATAAACCGCTGGATAACGCCTTTGGCCGCTTCTCTTTTTTTTTGGATTGCTGCCGCTTTTTCTTCTTCTTCTTCTTTGGCTCTTTGGAGTTGCTCTTTTGCTTCTCTATTTTTTTTGGTTAATTTTAACACACGCTCTTTTACCGGTATTTTACGGGTTTTTTTAACCTTGTCTTCTCTATTTAGTATAGTTCTTCTAGTGTTTTTTCTCTTACGACAAAATTTACGGGTTTTTCCATTTGTATAAAAACAAGTATCTAATTTTAGACATTCTTCTTGAGGTTTTTTATGACACTCTGAATATGTTTTTTTTATTTTAGACATAAATGATGATATATATATTAACTGTATAAATTTTAATATAGCATCATTTTAATTTTAATTTCACTTCGTATTTAAATCACCTTCTACCATATTCACTGCTCCTTTTACATTCCCAACTGATGCTTCTTTGATTGCTCTGCCTGCATCTACTCTTGACGCACTTTTTGCAATACTATTTAATATTTTTGTTGCTAATTTCCATAAAATAATCATTATTAAACCACCAATAAATAATTTAACAATAGTGAAATTCCACATCCGTTTTAATAATTCATTATCTAAAATTCCTCCCGAGTCCATTTTAGCAGGAACTAATATCTCTCCATCATCCCCTGTCGGTTGGCAATCAATATAGATTTCACCAGCATTAGGCGGAATCGGTCCTTCTGGATTGTAAAATAAATCTGCGTCTACACTTGATTCACTAAGTGCGCTTATCTCATTATTAACAATTACTCTTTTAAGAACTTCATATGCATTTGTTGATATTGTTATTGCATCTTCTTTATCAAATACAATATAATCAAATGATCCATTCTCAGGCGGCCAAGGTAGAGTACCATTATATGAATAAAAGGGTTTATTAGGCACAAATTTATCTAAAGTAAATGTTGATTTATTATAGGAGGTTTGCTGTCCTTTGGATGGAGCCGTACGCGCAACTTCAGTCATAATATAATCAAAAAACATTGCGCTATCCGCCGTTGTTGTTGACGATTGTGTAATCGGTACACATACTAATAACTGTTTAGTGTTTTTACGATTTACGTGTATGATAACTAATTCAGCATCTGCATATACGGGTTCGGTTGTACTATCATTTAAATAAGCATGAAGCGATTGCCAATAAATACGTGCTTCTAGTACATTATATAGATCATCATTATACGTTACTGGCGGGGTAGTTACTTCATCTACTTTCCACTGTAAATAATCACCCATATTTTTAAGTTGGAGATTCGTTGGGGCATAATCAAACTGATATGAACATTTTAGGTTACATATTTTATCAGCTTGAGTATTTTTTACAATAATTAATGGCGCCGACATTCTATAATACTATATTATAATAGTATTATTTATTCATCTTATTAATTTTATTAATTTTATTAATTTAACATATATACAACATATAATAAATACCATATCATAACCTATATTATATTCTTTAGCATTTATCTAATATAGTATATTATCTAATATACTATATTATTTATTATAATATCCGTCATAAGTTATCTATGTTTATAGACCTTGAAAAAATATATTCATTTTATATAAGAACAAAGAAGGATGAAATTATCCCGAAATAAAATAGAAAAGTTGCTAAAAAGTAAAATTCAAAGTAGAAAAAAAATACATTCTTCACGATCAAATGGACGGCGTTATAATAAAAATAAAAGAGCGAAAAGTTTACGTGATTCAGTTCAAGATGATAATATACTTTCAGACGATGATATGGTATTCAATAATTCTCACAAGGTTCGTAATTCACGCACGAAACGTGTTAGAAAACGTCCATTAAATTTAAGAATAAAATCATTAAAAGGAGGTAGATATGGTAGTGGCAGTGGTAGTGGTAGACGTGCCGGTACTTCTGCAGCCAGGTCTAATAGAAGTAGACGTAATAGTAGTGGTTCTCGTGGTAGTAGTGGTTCTCGTGGTAGTCTGACTAATCGTGGTAGTCCTGGTAGTCCTGGTAATTCAAGTACTGGTGATTTTTTTGGCTTTAACTTTAACAAAAGAGAGAAAAAATCGGATATGAAGTTTGTTAATTTACCTGCATATCCAATTACAAACCCAATACAAATAATATACCCGAATTTAACATTTATGAAAGAAGCATATAAAACCTTATATGATATATTATATGGTGAAAAATACTATTTAATCAAGCTAAAAAATATTCCTAATTTAATAGCAGTTATTGAAAACGACAAATATTTCAAAAATTTGTTACCTAAAAATGATAATAATCCTATCAAAACCGATATTCCAGATTTTAATTATTCAAGCGATGACTACAACCCAATAAAAAATTTTAATACCGTAAAACTATGTGAGTCTATTGAACCACGTTTAGTTAGTCCTGTAAATAATATAATTAAAAAAAATATAGAACAACAAATAACTATCTCATATAATAAAATTATCACATATAGAGAAACACCTGAATATAAAAATAAAATATCAAAAGTGAGAGATTATAAGAAGAAATTTAAAGTAAACCTCCAAAATTTAAAAAATAATAGCCGGGACCCGTTTAGAAAAAATATAATGGACAATTTGTATAACTTATATCAAGAGATAATAAGAAACATTTCTAACGAGTTGTACAATACAGAATCCGGTATATATAAAACCTATTTTACCGAAATCAATGATACTATTGAAGATGGAAAAAAAAAACTTATTTCAGACTATCCTGATTATAGCGAATTAATTAATATAATAATGGATAACTATTCCAATCAAATTGAAGCCCATATTACGAAGATTGAAAAGGATATGAAAAAAATTTTAACAGATGAAGAATTTCAGGTTTTGACGACAAAAATTACTAATTATGAAACACAACTTAATACGCCAAATACTTCTACTAATCCAGGTTTTGCTCCTCCTCCTGCGGTTGCTGCTCCTGCGGTTGCTGCTCCTGCGGTTGCTGCTCCTGCGGTTGCTGCTCCTGCGGTTGCTGCTCCTGCGGTTGCTGCTCCTGCGGTTGCTGCTCCTGCGGTTG
>Ga0213863_10002333_pt1 | contig 13507 bp, 16 predicted proteins | sample PICome_8_FD_160128 | JGI IMG/M metagenome (GOLD analysis project Ga0213863, IMG submission 160128) | Coastal seawater microbial communities near Pivers Island, North Carolina, United States - PICO497 | ecosystem: Environmental > Aquatic > Marine > Coastal | place: USA: North Carolina... | reverse complement strand
AATCAATTCAAAAAAATAATAGTATGCAGAACGAAACTCAATCTTTAAGAAAACGCAAAACGCAAATGGCCAAAGAAGGCAAACGTGTAGTTGTAGGTAACGGTATATACGATGAAACAAGCGTAATACTCCTAACAATAGTTACTCCAGGCAAACCTCATATAGCAATGATGTTACCCAAAGACCTGGGAGACGAAATGGAAATGTTTGATATGTTGGGAGACAAAATCAACCAATTAAAAGCAGACGGTTTTTCAATCGATTATAGATTAAAAGAGGAGCCAATAATTATTTCAACAACAAATAAGTAATCAATTCAAATCAATAAAAATAAATAGTATGCAAACCACACAAAAAAAATCACCCGTGAAAAAAGTAGTAAAAGTAACGCCAACTAAAAAGGCGAAAGCACCAGCGAAAGCGAAAGCGAAAGCAAGTGTTAAAAAAGATGAAGTAGACCCGTTGGCAGTCGCAGTAAAAAAGGCAGTCGCAAAAAAAGAGGTCGTAGTCGAACCAACAGAGCCAGTTGTAGCCGTAGAGCCAACAGAGCCGGTTCAAGAACCAGAATACGAGTTAACACCCGTACAAGCAAACGTATCGCAACTTGATAAAGCAACGCAAAAAGAAGTTAAGCGAATACTGGATGAAAATAATCTTGACTGGGACGTAAGAAAAGAAGACCTAATCGCAGTAAGTACGTTTACTGAAAATGGTAGCGAGGGAATACATTTACCAACACCAAATAGCGGTATATACAGAAACGATAACAACGTTCACTTGGGTACAACCTCAAAGAAATATACGTGCTATCAGAACTCTGAACTTGTTGAGTGTATATACGAAGCCAGTAAAGCCGTAAATCTCGAAATTACCGGTGGTGGTTTCTGTTACGAGGGCTCAAGAGTTTATCTCGATTTGAAACTGGAAGATGTTTATGTTGGTAACTCTAAAATTAAGCGTAGTATAACTTGCTTAAACGCTCATAACGGTCGAGGTAGTGTTCAATTCGGAGCAACATACACTATCATACATAAAACCGCAACCGGAACGAAAGCAAACAAGTTTACTAAAATTTTCGGCGATAACGGAAAATTCTATCACTATGCAAACGTAAGTAGTCGAGTTAAAAGCGCCATAGCCGGTCTGTTTGAATCTCTTGCAAAAGAGGAGAAAACAATCGAAACTATGTTAGCAATGACCAAAGTAAAAGTTGATGAAAAACTATTACACGAAATCGTTAAGAAGTGTTTTAGAGTTGACTTGAATAATACAACCGGTAATGTAGCAACCAGAACGCTCAATAACATTACCGCAGTATCGCAAGTAATGACCCAGCAAATCAATAACGAGGAAGGTACGTTATGGGGGTTGTTTAACGGAATATTAGCAACAACGGCCAACAGAACGCCAAAGAATCAAAGCGAAGACGATTATGTAAAAGCAGGTCGTGGTAATCTTGTTAATATGAAAGCGTTTGATATTATCTCAAACTATTTAGAGAGCCGAAAGTAAAAACGGCAAACTTTCAAAGGCGCACTTTAGCGAGTGTGCCTTTTTTTACGGAAAATAAATCGTATGTCTAACAACCAGGATAAAAAACAATGTCTATGAAACGAACAGAGCAAGAATATAAAATAGCAATAGAAATGTTAATTGAGGCAATACACCATTCACGCAACACAGATGTTTGGAGCCAGTCAACTGAAAATAAGTTTTACGAGTGTATCACACACGCCAGAGAAGTTTTAAACGATTCAACTGACCAAGTAGAACACGAACTCGATTTTGAAAATTTAAAAGACGAGGCAGAGGTAAAACAAGAAGTCAAAACAACTACTGATTCAGATACAGGACAAGCAAGTTTGTTTGGAGATATTCCAAGCAAGAACTCTGACCCTCCTAAACAAGTAAAGACCAAGAGCAAACAGATAGTCGAAAACAAAGTAGATAGAAGCGATATGCCGTTCGATGTTTCAGAAACAATAAACGATATAGAGAAAGACTTAAAACAGGACGTAAAAGACGGCTTACTCGATAAAAATACGGCAGAGAAAGTTGTATCTATCGTAGATAAGGAAAGTAAATACTATCGATTCGAGGATGGGGTTTTGTACGTTTTAAAACCGGAAGAAATGAATGTCGAGGTTACATCTAAAACGTTTTTCGCCAACTTGCTTAATCAAGAATACAATCAGGGTTTAAGCGATATAAATATAGAGCAGATGAAAATTGATTACAAGAATCATATTTTTAGAAGTTTAACCTACACCAACAAATACGGCGTTCGATTCAATTTAGTTATTCGTAAGTACGTAGAATTTTTAGAACAATATGTCTTACAATAATCTAATCAAGTCAGATTCTTTGCGTACCCGAATTAGGGTACGAAATAGAAAAAAGGTAACGCTTTACGGGTTGTGGGCCTATGTTTTTTATTTACACGTAGCATTATACATTATTGCTACTTTAGGACTCTTGGTCTATCTATTTTTTAAATCAAATCAATAATGATAAACGATATAATTTCGATTAAACTAATGTCTGACATCTTTAAAGAGGCAAACATTAAAGTAAAACCGGCTACTCAAATGATATATCAAAACGTACTTAATCATTGGTTTAGCCAACAGGCAGAAAACTTGGGTAACTTATCGTTTTTTACGATGTTTAAAAAAGACTTAAAATTCGATTCTTACAAGAGCCATTATGCTCAACTTGAGTCGGCAGGTTTAGTAACATTATCTGAACACAAAGTAACTTTTGTTGATGTTTGGTCAAAACACGTTCCCGCTTATCGATTACACGAAGTAAAACACAAATTGATATTAGCAGACGAATGTAAAGACGAAATGTACAATAGCCACTCTTTAAGAGACTTAATGGGTATGAGATATAAGATTAACAGAAAGCAGTCTCAAGAACTCTTAAATATGTTCTTTGCAGAGCAAAACACAATACAACAGAATTATAATAATGTCGGGGCAGTAAAAAAACACTTTATATACTGGTCTCAAAATAATCTTGAGAAAGTTAAGTCTCAAGCCAATGTCAAATCAGCCGGAAAAATATTAGGCAAAAATTAAAAATTATGAAAGATAAACGAACACAGATTAAAGACGACAAATTTAAAGCCAACAAAAGTACACGAAACAAAATGTGGGCAAAGTACACCGAAGACGTTATCAATAGAGGATTAAGAAGCAAAATATCGTTTGAGTTGTACTGCGGACGATTGTTAACACCAGCCGCTTACACTAAACAACAATTCAAGTAATATGACAGATAAAAAAAGCACTAAAAAAAGCAAGTATGAAAGTGATATGGTGCCTTCTGACTATTCGATTGAACAAGTTGTATTAGGAACAATGATGGTTAACTCTGACTTGATTCATAGTTGGATACAAGATTTTAATAAAGATTTGTTTTTCAACCACCAATGTCGTTCAGTTGCCGAATGTATGCTTGAATTATATCGCAAAAGTGAAGCGATTGATATTTTAACGGTCGTTCAAATGTCTCGAACACTAAAAAAGGAGAACGTAACGCCTTTTTTTGTTTCTGACTTAACAACAAGAGTTGGTTCGTCTGCAAACTTTGACGAACACTTTAGAATACTTCAACAATTCGCTTTAAGACGAAACCTAATACGTCAATGCGGACAGACGCTACAAACGGCGTATGACGACTCGGAGGATATTTTTGACCTTTATGCTGATACCTCAAACGGAATTGATAAGGCAATGAAAAAAGTCATCAACTATCAAATCGAAAAGGTTAATTCTATTCATAGTCAAATACTTGACAAAGCATTGGAGTTAAGCATATCCGGTCATAAATCAGGTGTCGAATGTGGCTTAACAATGGTCGATAATTTAACCAACGGTTGGCAAGAAAGCGACTTGATAATACTGGCAGGAAGACCGAGTATGGGTAAAACTGCAACCGCAATAACAATGGCTATGTACCCCGCAATACAACAAAGCATACCGATAGGCATTTTCTCATTAGAGATGAGTAGTAGTCAATTAGTTTCTCGTATGCAAAGTATGTTGAGCGAGGTTAATGTCGGCAAAATTGTAAAGAAACAATTAAGTGTTGAGGAGATAGAGTTGATAAAAGCAAAGGCAAACTATCTTGAAAATGCACCTATTTATATTGACGACACTCCCAACCTTTCTTTAATGGCTTTAAAAGGCAAAAGTAGAAAAATGGTTAAGGAAAGTGGCGTTAAGTTGATTATAATTGATTACTTACAACTGATGAGGTCCGGTGTCAAGACTCAAAGTAGAGAACAAGAGATAGCCGAAATATCAAGAGGTCTAAAAGCCATTGCAAAAGAGTTGAGTGTTCCTGTAATGGCATTAAGTCAATTAAGCAGAGCGGTTGAAAACAGAGGAGGTGACCGTAAGCCAGTATTAAGTGATTTAAGAGAGTCCGGTCAGATTGAACAAGACGCAGATATGGTTATGTTTTGTTATCGACCGGAATACTATGACATTGATGAGTACGAGATTGACAACACTCAATTTGAAACTAAAGGTTTATTTATGTTGTTGGTGGCAAAACACCGTAACGGTGAGTTAGGAGAAATTCCATTGACGTTTATACACGAACAAACCAAATTAACCAATCATACATTTTCGTCCAATTCGTTTGACCATTCTGATTATAATAGTACATTTGTACAACAAGAAGGAGAATTTAAGGACGACACACCTTTTTAATTTCTACAATGAAAGAAAAACCAAAAGAGTTTAATACGCTTTTAAGCGATTCAAAACAACATCGTTCTGAACTAATGGCAGTATTCATAATTGAAGTCGTTAGAATGTTTTATGGTTTAGAACAAGGTTTTGAAACAACACGCAACAGACAAACAGATATAGTTTTGGCTCGGCAAATGGCGATGTATATGATAAGACGTGAGACAAGTTTGAGTCTTAAAAATATAGGAAGACTATTCAAGAAAGACCACGCAACCGTTCTACACTCTGTTAATGCTATTAAGAACTATCTTTTTTACGACAAGAAAATAAAAGAAAGCGTTAAAGACATACAAAAAATAGTTGATTTTAAGTCAGTTGCAATAAACGAAAACGCAGACTGGAAAAGAGATTACTATTATATAGATATGGACAACTTTTCATCTTTAAAGTTTAAAAGCACCGAGCAGTCGATTATAATGACCGGCTTTACAAACGATGAGGTATACGAATTTAGTAAGATGTTTAAGCACTTTAAGAGCGTAAGACATCATAACAAAACAGGTATGTATGTACTTGAAAAAATTATAAAAAAAGAAACAGAAAATGGAAACTAAAAAAGAGAAAAAACCAAAAGAAAAGTTGCATAGCAACAATATTAGAAAAATACTAAACAATATTGGAATGTCGCAACAAGAGTTAGCAGATTTGTCGTTAGACGGCAATTCAGCACACTTATCACGAATTATAAACGGTCAAAGACGATGTATATCATTGCCTATTGCTATAAAAATATCAAACGCTTTGGGGTTTCCCGTAGAGTCTGTTTTTCAACTTTATGCAGACGAAAACCCCGAAATAAATGAGTCAGTAACTAATCTAAAAACAGAACAATGAAACGATTATGGAGAAGCATTTTATCATTTTTTGGCTCAAAGAAAAATGAAGTAGTAGAAACCACAACAAAATTAGAGAAAGCGGTAGACGAAAACCCAATGCTATTCAAGGAACCTATTGAAACAAAAATAGACATTAAGGCAGATGAGGTTTGCGATTTTGGAGAGAGATATGTAGCAGAAAAAACGCATACTCGTAGCGAGTCTTGGAACAGAGATAACTATACGTTTTACCCTAACAGAAACGGCAGAGAAATAGAGGTAACTTTAAAAGAGGACTTTATGTTGACTAAACTATTGCATAATAGTCAAGAAACAAAAGGACAAGGTTGGATGAGTCCAACAGAGTTAGGGCGTACTTATGGTCGACTTATAAAAAAGCGATACGATTATAACGCAGGTCATTCTCGTAATTGTTTGCAACGTCTACTCAAAATGAAGTTGGTTAAAGTTAACAAGAAAGGACACTATCAAATAGCCAAATGAGTACAATAGAAATTTTATTAGAATTAACTCAATGGGCATTGCTAATTTATTTTGCCTGGAAGTTTACAATAGTAAGAGGAGCGATACAACAAAATTATAGACGAATAAATAAAATACAGAATGAAAAAAAAGGTAGAAACCGGGAACGGAGAAATTGCAACAAAAAAGAATGTTGCAAAGTCAAAAAAAGACGAACAAATAAGCGTAGAATATCGTAAAGATACATTTGCAGAATATTTAGGTTCAGACGCTATTGCGGCCAGCGATTGTAAGAAGTTTCTTGAATCGCCAAGAAAGTTTTATTATGAGCGAAACAACCCTAAAGTAGACGACCCTGATAAAAGACATTTTGCAATAGGTTCAGCAACTCACGAACTGACTATGGAGCCAGAATATTTTTACGAGAATTACGCAGTATCTAAAAAGTTTGATAAAAGAACAAAGGCAGGAAAAGAAGCGTATGCAGAATTTGTTGAACTCAACAAAGACAAAGTAGTTATCAACGAGGTTGAAATGGCTATGATTAAAGAAATGTCTGTCAACGCTAAATTGAACAAAACTTTTTTAGAGTTTTTAGAAGACTCGATATGCGAAGTTTCTTGTTACACAAAAGACCCTGAAACAGGATTGCATATTCGTATGCGACCAGATATGTTGCCTCAAAGCAAAAATACGATAGTTGATATTAAGACTTGTCGTAGTGGAAGTCCAAAAGGTTTTAAGAAGGATTGTTATAGTTATGGGTACTCGTTATCAGCCGCTTATTACACACACTTTTTAAAGAGAGAAAACTATGTCTTTGCCGCTCTTGAAAGCCAAGCGCCTTATCAAACGTCTTTATATGCTTTAGACGATGAAATGATGGATTATGGTAGATACCAGTTTCGTATGGCTTTAGACTTATTAAAGTGGAGTTTTGATAACAACTATTGGTGCGATTATGTAGAGTTTGAAGTTTTAAAAGAGTGCTATTTATTGGGCGACCTGGGAGACTTTTTTGATACGTTAGAAAAATCGGAACTTATTCAAGTTTTGTAGTTAATTAGTGAAAATAAAATTGTATATTTATACAATAATTTAAAGATAAAATAGTATGTCAAAAAACACACAAATTACGGCTAATCGGCCCACAACAGATTTAGTAAATTTCAAAGTAAATTTAAGTAAATATACAGAAACCATAACACGACTTTTAGGTCGTAAATACGGAATAACTCAAGACGAGTTTATGGTTAAAGTAATCAATGCAGTAAAGAAAAACCCTGACTTGTTAAAATGTACACCGGTGTCTTTGTTTGGAAGCATAATGTACTTTGCAGAAATCGGTCTTCCGTTTAATACTCCCGAAGGTTTTGGGTACATTTTACCATATCGCAATGGTCAAAATACAGACGCTACTCCTATAATTGGATATCGTGGTCTTATAGAAATGGCTTACAGAAACCCTAAAATGAAATCTTTACGTATTCAGTCTGTATATGAGAATGATTCGTTTGAATATGAGTACGGAACAGAGGAGTATATTAAACACAAACCAGCAAAGGATAAAAGAGGTGCTTTAACACACGTTTACGCTATTGCAAAAATGGAAGGAATTGACCCTTTGTTTGTAGTTATTCACAAAGACGAATTAAACAAAATTCAAAAGTTAAGCAAAAGTGGTACAAGCAAATATTCTCCTTACAATAACGGAACAGATGTCTTCAACATAATGCAGTCTAAAGTTGCTATTAAACAACTATTTAAAACGCTTCCAAAAACTAACAACGAAAGTTTAATGATGGCGTTAGAAAACGACAACGCATTTGACTATAAAAAAGGAGTCAAAATTGAAGCGAAAAAAGACGGTTTTGAAATAACTGAAAACGCTGAAAGTGAGCAAAAAGCATTGGAGCAAGTACAAATGCCAAAAATAGAAATTAAAGAGAGCGAACAACACGCTCAAATGAGAGAGTCAAGTAAAAATTAGAGCAATGGGTGTAATCAAGTTAAAAAACGAAATTATAAATGACGAATACACAGAGTATGTATTTGATAATTTTGATATTCAAAATAGAGAAGCAACAAATGTAGAAATTCCAATGAATTTTGCCGATTGCAGAACTTTTGAATGGAACATAGGTGTAATATATGGAGGTAGCGGAACAGGAAAGACGACATTGCTCAAGCAGTTTGGTCAAATCACTAAAAGCAACTTTGACGGTAAAAAAGCACTTATAAGCAACTTTGACTGGTTAGACCCAAAATCAGCAACCTTTTTACTGACCGCTATGGGACTTGGTAGTGTACCGACCTGGTTAAGACCATTTCACACGTTAAGCAACGGAGAACAATACAGAGCAGAATTGGCTTATAAGGTTGCTAAAGCAAAAGAAGGAGATTGTGTTCTTATAGATGAATACACATCTGTTGTTGATAGAGACGTAGCAAAGTCAATGTCAAATGCACTACAAAAATATATCAGACGAGAAAACAAAAAGATAATTCTTGCGTCTTGTCATTTTGATATAATGGAGTGGCTTAATCCAGATTGGACATATTCACCTACAATAGGGCGGGTCGAGAGACACGCCTGTCTTCGGCGAACAAGGCCAGACATCAACGTTCAGATATTCAGATGTAGATATGAAACTTGGAAATTATTCAAGCAACATCACTATTTAACAGAGGAACTAAACAAGTGTGCTGAAACATTTTTAGTAGAAATGAACGGGCAGTATATTGGCTTTTTTGGTATTTTGCCTTTTCCAGGAGTTGGAGACCCAAAAACACGCAGATTGAGTCGTATGGTTATTTTGCCTGACTTTCAAGGTTTAGGAATTGGAACTAAAGTCTTTAACTATCTTTGTTCACTATATATGGCAGAGGGACATCAAATGTACGTTCGTACCGTTTCTCCTGGGTTGGGCAAGTTTATGGAGAAAAATGAAAATTGGGAGGCAACGTCTTCAAATGGTAAAATTCCTGGCGCAGATACGTCAGGTCGCAAGTTAATGTTAAGACCTGGGTATAGTTACAAATACATAGGTGAAACATCAACAGATGATACGTCAATAATTAGAATGAACGCAAGTGCTTGGAAAGATGTTGCACAAAATCAAGTTTCTTTGTTTTGACAGAGTTGTTTAACGATAGCGTTGCCATATTTTTTACGTTGATTATTGTTTTGTGGCTTGTAACATCTATTTTAGAACGAAAGGAGAATGATAAATGAAAAAACATACAAAGATATATTTGAAGCATTTTGATTACGGTGAACAAGACTTTATTGGCTGTGAAATTTGCTCACGTAGAGCAGTTGATATTCATCACATTGAAGCAAGAGGAATGGGAGGAAGTAAAACAAAAGACTACATTGAAAACTTGGCCGCATTATGTAGAGAATGTCATATATCGGCAGAAACAGAGCCAAAATTTAACGAGAAAGTTAAGCAAGTACACTTAAAACTTATTAAAAGCAAATTATGAAAACACTCAATAGTTTAGCCGACCTTAAATACGGCAAAATGAATATAGAAGACATCGAGTTTATTGAAAAATCAAGACCTAAAATAGATGAAATTTTATGGAATTTCTTATCTGAACCGTATCCTGACTCAAGAGAAACGTCTAAAGAGATTGAATACATAAAGGACAAGCAAGAAGCATATTCAGACAAATACAAAATGAGATTCTGTAAAGACGCAGACGAAGACTTACACCATACGCTATCTAAACTATTGCAAACAATAGGAATAGAAGTAGATGAAGATTTCTTTAAAATTGACAAGGTTTTAGGTTACATAATCGTTAAATTAAAGCAACATTATAATCGACCTCGACCGTATCAGTTCGCTTACTATTCAGAGCAAAATTTTCATCCATTTGAAACAATTACAGGAAACTCTCCCTCGTATCCAAGTGGTCACGCTTTACAAGGTTACTTTTTATGTTCTTTGTTGATTAAAAAATATCCTGAACACAAAACAAGACTTAGTTTGTTTGCCGATATGATTGCTGAAAGTAGAGTTGCTTTGGGCGTACACTATCCAAGCGACAATGCGTTTTCAAAAGAGATAAGCAACAAACTAATGAAATACGAAAAAACATTATGGCAGAGCGTAAAAGACAGAGCATAGGTTCATACTACATAAACGAAGGTAAAAGCGTTGAAATAAAAGAGCAAGAAACTTACGTTTTAGACACTACACGCAAATATTATATGTTTGATGTTTGTCCAGTTGCCGCACCGAGAATGACTCAAAGCGATAGATGGAGAACAAACCCAGAACACCCAGACATAAATAAACGCCAAAGGCCCGTAGTAACAAAGTATTGGGCGTATAAAAATATTCTTATAATTCAAAAAAATCTAATGAAGTATGAAGTTAAAAGCATACTTGATGTATTGTTTTTAATTCCTATGCCAAAGTCTTGGTCTATTAAGAAAAAAGAACAAATGAATGGATTGCCTTGTAAAGTTCGACCAGATACAGACAACTTAATGAAAGCAATAAAAGATACTTTTTGTAAAGAAGACTCGCATATTTGGAGAGAAACTGCTGAAAAACGATGGGCCTATTCAGGTTCAGTAATAATATTTGAATGAAAAGAAAAGGATTAAGATACTATTTAGTAAACTATGTTCCGTTTTATTACGAAACTGACAGGTTTATCAAGACACAGGTTTTGAAATATATGAAAAAAAGACTTTTAGAAAGAACAAAAACTAAACATCGTCCGGAAGTTTGAGCAACTGACTCATAGTTTGATTGCCTTTTTTGTTTGATTTTTTGTTCTTTTTTCTGCGTTTATCTATTACTTTTTTGATTTTGAGTACTGCTACACCAGTAATTCCTAACGCTATAAACGTTATTATGGCAACTTTGGTTTTTTTAGAAATCTTCATAATCCTCAATAAAAGACATATATAATTGTGCCTATTCTTTACGTTTGCACAGACATACAAGTATTTAAAATAGTAGCGTATTCAGAATATTTGGACTATATTTGTACCAGCCGTAATGAATTAAGTTAATGACAAAGATAGTTGGAAAAAAAACAAACGACGGAAAAAGAGGTGGAAATCTATTAGGCAAACCTCACGATGACACTCAAGGTCGTCCAGTTGGCGGTATAAAAGCAGTCGTTACTGACAACAATAATCAGCCAGTCGAATTAGAGGGCGGAGAAGTCATTATAAACAAAGCGGCAAGTAAAAAGCATTGGAAAGAGTTGTCTCGTATCAATCAGTCTGCTGGTAACGGTGTTCCTATTGGGCCACCAGTAGACCCACACGAATCTGACCCAGACGAATACAAAAAAGGTGGTAAGATAGAGTTCAATCCGAATAAAGTTCCTAATAAGTGGATATTAAAGTACGCTGAAAACATAAAAGCAAATCACAAAAACGTTTGGGACCTTGGAGGAAATATATTTGGAAACGAAGCGTTTACGAATCTAAAAAGAGTTGCTGACAGAGGATATTGGCTTGATAGTGAAAAATGGATGATGATAAAATGGCGTTCGTATGTCGCACGTCATAAAAAAGATTTTCGTATTGCAGGAGTAATTGCTATGCTTAAATGGGTAGATAAGGTTGACAAAGGTTGGCCATATATGAAACAACTTATTGAAGCAGAAATCAAAAAAAGAAGCAATAAAAAGAAATTAGGTGGTAAAACATCGAAAAAAGATGAGATAGAATGTTATAGTTGCTCTTGGTCTTGGGACAAAGCAGATGGCGGAGACGATATGTACGTATGTCATAACTGCGGAGAAGACAACGAACACAAATACAAAAAGGGTGGTAAAACTCATAAAGAGAAGTATAATACAAAATACAATCATCCAAAAGGAGAGTCTCACTCATTAAAAGACATATCGAAAGAAACCGGGGTCGGTATGAAAGGCATTCAGCAAATCTATAATAAGGGTATTGGTGCTTATAAAACCAATCCGTCAAGCGTTAGAGATAACGTTAAGTCTAAAGAGCAATGGGCTCAAGCAAGAGTTTATTCAGCAGTAACGGGCGGAAAGGCGGCAAAAGTAGACGCAAAAGAACTTAAAATGGAAACAGGAGGAAATATAACCGTAAACGGAGACGAGTACAAGGTTGGAGACGGAGGTCGTTGGAACGGCAACAAAGTCTTGGATATAATGATTACTAAAATCACTGGCTCAAGCGTATTTTTTCAAGATTTAACTAACTATAAAGACGTTCGTAAGAAAAAAGTTGATTTCAATAAGTTATACGTTCCAGACGGTAAAATGTTGCCTACCAAAGCACAGAAAAAAGCGTCAACGTCAACACCAAAATCTACCCCAAAACCAGCACCAGCAAAAAAAGGTCCAGGAAAGTCTTGGGATAGTGTATTAAAGTACTATCAAGCAGAATTTAAAGATGTTGTTGTTGAGTCTGTAAACTCTAAAAGCAAAGGCACATTTTTTAATAAAGGAGATAATTATACGTTTAAAATTACAAGACATACAACTAAAAGTTTTGGAGTGTATTTTGTAAATGCAACTATGCAAGAAATGGGCATACGATACAATAATGCAGATTTTAAGCAAAAAGCAGAGGAGTTTTTTAATACAGGAGTTTGGGAATTTAGTTCAAGCAGAACCGGAAAAGTAAAACTCGAAGACTCATCTCGATTTACACCTACGTCCCCGACTGGAAGTACAGGTTTTGATATATGGGAAAGATTTACAAAAGCAGTAGAAGGCAAAAGTTTTGAGTGTGTAAAAAATGAAAACAACAATTCGAGAATATTTGTAGGAAACGAATATGTTTTTAAAACCATAGATTATAATAGAAATACAGATGTATTAAAATTTGACATATATACAGAAGATTCAAATTCATATTGTTTAACGTCTCAATCACTAATTAAGCAATTCAATTTTAATGTAAGGAAAATTGAACAAGGTAAAAGATTTGTAGTTTGGGACGAAGATAGAAAGTACAAACTTATTTTTCAGGAAGAAGTAGAAAGAGAAGAAGGTCCAGACATTAAGCAGTTTAGCGAACTAATAATGAATAAAATATGGATGATTAAAGGAGCGCCGGAAGGTAATTTTGAGCCGTTCTCTGCCGGACAATCGTTTTATGTTACGAATGTAGACAACTATCCAACACGAAAAGAGGTTATAGTCATTATGAGTACAACAGACCAAAAAGATATGGTCACTACGATAATGAGTTATTACGATGTCGATTTTGAAATACAAGAATTAACACGTAAAACGAATCGAACAAACTACAATAACAGACTAATGATAAGCGGTACGGTGTTTGAATTAAACACTATTGCTCAGCCACCACAACCAAAAGCACCAGCAAAAAAGGGTCCACGTAAAAAGTTTCCTGAACCAAAAAGAGAACCGTTCAACAAAAAAACTGACTACTTTAAATTATTCAAAACATATTTAGGTGAAGGT
>Ga0213863_10002332_pt1 | contig 13510 bp, 10 predicted proteins | sample PICome_8_FD_160128 | JGI IMG/M metagenome (GOLD analysis project Ga0213863, IMG submission 160128) | Coastal seawater microbial communities near Pivers Island, North Carolina, United States - PICO497 | ecosystem: Environmental > Aquatic > Marine > Coastal | place: USA: North Carolina... | reverse complement strand
TCAGACGCCGCGGATGTCAGGGGGGGTGGCGGAGGGGTCGCGGGGGTCGACGAGTTCCCGGAAGGGGACCGGCTCTCGCACCACCCGGACCCTGCGCACGCGGTCGGCGAAGGGGGCGGCCAGCGAGCCGAGCGCGTCCTCGACGATACGGTCGAAGGTCGCCGCGGCGACCCGCACCGGGGCCGGTCGATCACCGTCGAGCGCGGCGGCCTCGACCAGGAGCGCGTGGGCTCGATCGTGGTCGCCCGCGTGGTCCGCGAGCAGCGCGAGGCGCTCGTGAATCCATGGGTCTGGCTCGACGGCGGCGATGGCCTCGAAGGCCGAGGCGGCGCCCGCCAGGTCCCAGCGTTCGAGGGCCACCTCGCCATCGAGCTCGACCACCTCGAGGTCGTCCTCGCCCAGGATCGCTCTCGCGGCGTCCAGGCGCTCGCAGGCGGGGTCGAGCATGCCGAGGTCCAGATAGGCGCGGACCTCCAGCAGGGCGCGGAGGCCGCCCTCCGGTGCGCGGGATGCCTGGGAGAGGGCCAGCTCGGGGTCGCCAGCCTCCAGCGAGGCGAGGGCGGATTCCAGTGCTGGATCCAGGGGCGGTTCGTCGTATTCGTTCATCATCATAGGCCAGCCTGCTGTCTCGGCGAGCTCTTGCGCTTGCCGCTCGCCGGCCCCTTCGCCGGCCCCTTCGCCGGGCCCTTCACAGGGCGCCGCCGGGCGGCGTCGTCGCGGCGCCGCTCGTCCAGCGCGCGCTTCTTCGTCGAAGCCCAGGAGCAGATGGGGCAGCTCGCGAAGTCGTGGAAGCGTGCCGGGCAATGTTCGCGGCCGAAGAAGATGATCTGCAGGTGTACCTTGGACCAGGTGGACTCGGGGAACACCGCCTTCAGGTCACGCTCGGTCCGCTCGACGGAGGTGTCGTTCGAGAGGCCCCAGCGCGCCGCGAGGCGGTGGATGTGGGTGTCCACAGGGAAGGCCGGCATCCCGAAGCTCTGGGCCATGACGACGCTGGCGGTCTTGTGTCCGACGCCGGGGAGATCCTCGAGGGCAGCGAGATCAGCGGGGACCTCTCCGCCGTGGCGCTCCACGAGGATTTCCGCCAACCGGCGGACGTTCTTCGCCTTGGTGGGGGCGAGGCCGCAGGTCTTGATGGAGTCGAGGATGTCCTCGACCTCAAGGCGAGCCATGGCCTCCGGAGTGCTCGCCTTCTTGAAGAGGCCCGGCGTGACGAGGTTGACCCTCAGGTCCGTGGTCTGAGCCGAGAGGAGGACGGCGATCAGCAGGGTGAAGGGGTCCTCGTGATCGAGCGGGATCGGGGTGACCGGATACAACTCCTCGAGTTGGAGCAGGATCCGCTCCGCCTTCTCGCTGCGCTTCATACGGGCAGCCTAACCCCTGGGAGGCTCGCCCGTTTCCCATACCGCAAGACCTGTCTCTGGCCGACAGGCCGCCGTCCAAGCCGCGGCTGGGCGCGTCTCAGAGCTTCCAGCGGGCCCCGAGCTCTCTCTTGGGGCCGGTCTCCACCGGGGACAGTTGAAGGGCGACCGAGGCCCGGCTGTCCGGTCCAGTGGGCGGGGTCGTCGCGAGCGGAGGAAGGGAGGGGATACCCAGCCGCGGGGCCGCGTCGCGCAGCTGGAATCCGCTCGCCGTGGTGATCTGCTCCTTGCCGCGCACGAAGAGGAAGCGCATCTGCTTCCCGAGGGGCAGGCCCTTCAGCTGGGCGACCCCGTTCGCATCGAGCCGCGCACTCTTGATCATCCGCCAGCCCGGCTCAAAGGCCGGGGCGCGACCCGGTGCCTTGCCGGCCATCTCCCGCACCTCCTTGACGGAGTTGTTCATCTCCATCTTCATGGGCTTCACTGTGCCCTTGGCGCCCGAGCGAGCCATCTCGGCTTCCTTGGCCAGCCTCTGCTTCCGTGCCTCTTCCGTGGCCCGTCCGTCCCCGGAACGGCCCATGCCCGGGTTCTTCTCCTCATAGATCTGCTGATCCGTGCCGCCCTGCTGACGAGTCCTCAGGACCGCCGCCGCGTGCTCGGGGTCGAAGACGTGGACGCTGACCTGGCGGGGACGCTCCTCGCCCTCCTGGGAGAACTCCAGGCGCACTTGCCCGAGGGACGGGATCGTGATGTCGACCTTCTCTTGTCCCCCGTGAGTGAGCTCCTGGGCGACCGACTCTGTCCAGCGGGCGTCGCCGGGGCGGCCAACCGAGACTCGCCACTCACCAGCCTCGGGCAGGTTCGCCTTGATCCGCCCACCAGCCAAGAGCTCTGCGCTCACCACACCGCTTCTCGATCGGGGCTGAGCGCGGGGATCCGAGCCATCCCGCACGAAGTCACGGGACGAGGGGTGCCCCACCCCCTTGGGCAGGAAGTAGACCGGCAAGCCGTTCACGGGTTGATTGAACTCGTCCTGGACGGCGCCTGTGATCCGGAGGCCCTGGGCGAGCCTCGCGACGGTCCGGACGCGCTTGCCGGACTCGAGAATGACCTCTCGCCGCCAGGTCGGGAAGCCCTCCATCTCCACCCTCAGGTCCCAAGGCCCCGAGGCCACGCCCTCCCAGCGCTCGCGGCCCGTGGACTCCAGCTCGCTGCCCACCCGGGTCGCGAGGATCTGGGCCTCGGGGAGGGGTTGGCCGACCTCGTTGAGGACCACCACTTCCCATGATCGAGTCGGGCCCTGATCCGTGACCGGGCTGAATTCCCGATCCGTTGCCACGGAGGCCAGGTCGGTCTCCGCTGGCGCCGCAGGGGTGGGCTCAGGGTCCGGCGTAGCGGTCGCGCTGACCTGGGGCTCGGAGGCCTGGTGCCGCTGCGCTCCAGGATCAAGCGCCACCGCGATGAGCCCGCCGCCCAGCAGAACGGCGGCAGCGATGAGGAGGAGGGTGCGATTCATGACACTTGGTGGTACGTCCGGCCGCGCGACGGACTTCCCCGCCCGGTGGTTCTTTGGCCCTCGAAGTCTATCCCTACGCCTCGTGCCAGGCGGTGACGGCTCGTCCAGGGCGGCTCAGGGGCACGAGGGGCCAATCAGGCCTGCTCAAGCTCCAGGATCGGGTCCCCTTTCTGGACGTCGGCGCCGTCGCCGACGATCCAGCGGACCACGCGGCCTCGGGTGGGCAGCCCCTTGACCGGGCGATAGGGCACCGTCGAGAAGGTCTTCATGACCTCTACCAGGCAGACGGCCGCTCCGTCCTCCAGGACCGAGCCGGGCGCACAGAAGGGGTCCTCTCCGGGACCGGGCCGGTGCCAGACTCGGCCTGATTGCTCCGCGACGAGGACCAGGCCAGCGCCGGCTTCCTCGGGGGCATCTGACTCGGCCGCGGCCTCGCCTGCGCCCGCGGGGTCGATGCGATAGAGGGCCTCGCCGAACCCGGCGGCTGAGAGGACCCGCTCCGGCGGATCCGTCACCACGGCGCCACGGACACCCGGCGGGATGGTGAGCTGGACGGTGCCCTCGAGGCGCTGGAGCGCGCCCGCGGTCATGCCCGGCGCGACCTCGGCGCCCCGGCCGAGGGGGGCGGTGAAGTAACCCACATCTGGAGCCCGGAGCACGATGAGCCCGTCCTCGTGGGTCATCCGTAGGTCCAGGGAGTGTGACGCGCTGCTCATCCGCGCACCTCCGTGAGGGCCGCAAGGTCGTGGAGCGACCAGATGCGGGGGTTCTTCGTGCGCCGTGTCCCGCTGGACTGATAGGCGGCCTCTGCGAACATCTCGAGCCAGCCCCGGAGCTCATTGGTCTGCACGATCTCGTCGGTGTCCATCTGCGAGGCCGAGCGATACGGGTCCATGTCGCCCTCGATACGAGCCTCTGTCTCGCGCATGCCCTGCTCGATGGCCGCCCGCTCCTCCGGGTCCTCCGAGAGGATCTCGAAGTCATCGTCGAGCTTGGTGTTGAAGGCGGCGATGGCGAGCGTCCGGCCCTCCATGACGGACTGGCGCGTCAGCGGCGTGGAGAGCTGTACGACCGGCTCGTAAGGGAGCCCCGCCATGGCGTAGTAACCCGCGCCTGACGCCTTGCGGAGCAGGACCGTGAACATGGGCACCGAGTTGGTGCTGTTGGTGTAGATGAGCGACGAGCCGTAGCCGAGGAGCCCCTGCCGCTCGGCCTCCACGCCGATGTCAAAGCCAGAGATGTCCTGGAGCCACACGATCGGTATCCCATCCGCGTCGCACGCGCGGCTGAAGGCCGAGACCTTGGCGATGCCCTCGCGGTAGAGGATCCCGGCGGGCTTCTGGCCGTCCCTCCCGTCAGGGTCATCGATGAGCCCTTGGCGGTTGGCGACGAAGCCCATGTACAGCCCGTTCACCCGGCCTACGCCCACGATCATCTCACGGCCCCTATCGGGGAGCACCTCCCAGAAGAGGCTGCGGTCCACGAGGCGAGCGATGACCTCGGGGGCGTCGTAGGTCAGGCGGTGGTCCGGCGGGAAGATGCCGTCCAGCTCATGGGGTGGGAAGTGGGGGGGGCCCGCGTCTGCGCCGTGGCGATAGTAGTCCGCCGCGCTGCTTCCGAGCTTGCCGACCTCCTCGCGGATCACCTGGAGCGCGGTCGAGTCGTCCGGCACGCGGAGGTCTGCGCACCCGGACTGGTGGACGTGAACCTCGGGGCCGCCGATGTCGAGGCTGGAGAGGTGCAGGCTCTTCGCGCCCTTGATGAGGGCTGCCCCTGCGATGACCATGTAGGCCTGCTCCGTCATCACCACTCGGTCGGAGATGATCGGCATGTAGCCGCCACCTGCGATGCAATCGCCGAAGACCCCGGCGATCTGCGGGACGCCGCCGGCGGCGAGCTCCGCGTTCTTCTTGAAGATGTGCCCCGCGCCAGTCCGACCCGGGAAGGAGCGGGACTGTTCGGGCAGGAAGAGCCCGGAGCAGTCCACGAGATAGATCACGGGGATGCTGAGCCGCAGCGCCATCTCCTGCGCGCGCTCGATCTTCTCCGGCGTCTTGGGCCACCATGAGCCAGATGCGACGGTGTTGTCGTTCGCGATCACCATGCACCAGCGGCCATCGACCAGGCAGAAGGCTGTGACGACGCCGGCGGCGGGGCTCTCGAGCTTCCCGAACTTCACCCCGTGGTTGGCGAAGGTGCCGACCTCACGGATCGTTGATCCCTCATCGCGCAGGGCCTCGACCCGCTCTCGAGCGGTGAGCTTGCCCTTCTGGTGAACGCGCTGGACGTACTTCTCGCCCCAGCCTCCGCTCACCGCAGCCCGGCGCTCCTCGAGGAGCGCGTTCTTCTCGGCCATGGCCTCGCGGTGCCGCTGGTAGCTGGACTCGTCGAGGAAGGCGTCCCTGGGGCGCCCGAGGGGAGTGAGGGGGACGTGTGCCATCGTCGATCAGGCGGGCCAGCCGGGGATGGAGCGGGTGTCGTAATTGCCGCTCGTGAACTCGTCGCTGCTGAGGACCGCGAGGTGCAGCGGAATGGTCGTCGAGACGCCGGTGATGCGTGCACCGCCGAGGGTCCGCTGCATGGTCTCGATGGCCTGGGCGCGGTCCGCGGCGTGGACGATCACCTTCGCGATGAGGGAGTCGTAATAGGGCGGGACCTCGGCTCCCTGGGAGACGTGGGTGTCCACGCGGACCCTCCCCGGCCCGAGGTCGAGCGGGATCGAGAACTCGTCCAGCGTGCCGGGGGTGGGGCGGAATCCGTCGGAGGGGTCCTCGGCATTGATGCGGCACTCGATGGAGTGGCCCTCCAGCGAGACCCCGTCCTGGGTGAAGCCCACGGCTCCGCCCGCGGCGATGCGGAGCTGCTCGCGGACGATGTCGATGCCCGTGACCATCTCGGTCACGGGGTGCTCCACCTGCAGACGGGTGTTCATCTCCATGAAGCTCAAGCGACCGGAGTCCGGCGCCGCGAGGAACTCGATGGTGCCTGCGCCGACGTAGCCGATGGCCTCGGCGGCTTGGGCCGCGCGCGCGCCGAGTTCGGCGCGCTCCTCGGGCGAGAGCGCGGGCGAGGGGCTCTCCTCAATGAGCTTCTGGTGGTTGCGCTGCACCGAGCAGTCACGCTCGAAGAGGTGGACCGCGCGGCCGAAGCGATCACCGAGGATCTGGACCTCGATGTGCCGGCCCCCGGTGACAAACTTCTCCAGGAAGAGCGCGCCGTTTCCGAAGGCCGCCGTGGCCTCAGCGCGCGCCGAGGGGAAGGCCTCGCGCACCTCCGCGTCGGTCCTGCAGATCCGCATGCCGCGACCGCCCCCGCCGGCGTCAGCCTTCAGGATGACGGGGTAGCCCACCGACTCGGCGACCCGAACAGCCTCCTCGATGTCTGTGAGGAGTCCGTCGCTACCCGGGGTGAGGTCGAGCCCTGCGGCCCTCATGGCAACCTTGCTGGGCCACTTGAGCCCCATGCGCTCCATGGTGGAGGGGGCCGGGCCCACGAAGGTCAGCCCGTTCTGTTCGCAGAGGGCTGCGAATCGCGCGTTCTCGGCGAGGAAACCCCAGCCGGGGTGCACCGCCGCGCAGCCCGTCTGGCGTGCGGCCTGGACGATGGCGGACATCCGAAGATAGCTCTCCGCCGGCGCGGGGCCGCCGACGCAGACGACCTCGTCAAACTCCTCGGTCCAGGATGCACCCTGGTCCGCCGAGGACACGATGCCGACGACGCGGACTCCGGCGTCGCGGGCGGCCCGTGCAATGCGCACGGCGACCTCTCCGCGGTTCGCGACGAGTAGGCTCCTGAACATGGGGCGGAGGGTAGCAGCTTGAGGAGCCGGGAGGCGACAATAGAGGACCGCCATGCTGACTCGTTATCGCCGTGCCCACTCACTCGTCGCGCTCGCGTCCCTCCCGCTCGCGCTCTCGCCTGCGGGATCGTTTGCGGGATCGTCTGCGGGGGCGCCCGCTGCGGCGCCCGTTGGGGCGCCGGCCGGGATGTTATCGGAGATCGGGCCGGGCGCTCGGCAGGAGGACCTCTCCCAGCTGGTCGCAGATCTCGGGGCAGATGAGCTGGAGGTGCGCGACCTTGCCCAGCAAGAGCTCGCTGGACGCCTCCTCGAGATCGAGTCTGGCGCGGCGTTGGTCCCGCTGCTCGAGGGCAAGACGCCGGGCGTTCGGCGCCGGCTGGCGCTCCTTCTGGGTGCGGACGACCGCCTCCTGCGCCACGCCGTGGAGCTCGCGGTGGCCAGCAACGCAGAGTTTGCCGATGTGGGGCGGCAGGCCATCGATGCGCAGCTGTTCAGGTGGAGTTGCAGCGCCTTTGACGAGCCCTCCGTCGCGTCCTTCGATGTCTCTCGGCAGCCGACGCGCTTCCCTTCAGCGTGGGAGGAGCGGGCCGGCGTCCGCGTGGCCGTGGACCCCAATGCCGGCGGAGGTCTGGGCGCCTTTGATCGTCTGGATCTGCACGGAGGCGGTCCCGCGCCCGTGATCCTCGACCCGCAGGTCGTGGAGCGGATGGTCCGCCGCCCATCTCCGCCGCTCGAAGCGTTCCGCGTGGACGGCTCTTGGACCGACGTCCTGGAGGGGCTCGCGACGGTGCACGAGGCGGCGTACCAGGTCCAGGGCTTCCGTTACCCAGGGGATCGACTCGGCGCAGCAGACGCGGACAGCGAGGCGCCCGCGCGAGCGTGGATTCACGTGGTCGGTCGAGGGAGCACCGAGCGCGCGCCGGTGGGGCGTGATCTGCGCGCGAGCGGTGGGAGCGTCATCAAGCGCTGGTGCGTCACCGCGGCGCGCGAGGGCAACGTGGTCCGCCAGAGCGCGGCGGCCCGCGCCCTTGCGGGTCTGGATTGGGCGGCGGCGGTGCATTGGTTCGAGGACTGGTGGCACTCCACAGGTGACGTGGTGGCGCTCGAGGGGCTGATGGCCGCAGCCGCCCGGGGTCGGGTGGCGCCCTCCCTTCAGCGGGCAGCGTCCGTTCGCTCCGTCCTCGCCTTCATCGACCGCGAGTCGAGGGAGGTCGCCGCCCTCCAGCGCGCGATCTCTAGAGCTGGGGGAGAGGGCCGCGCGGCCGAGGCGGAGGCGGTCTACGCCGAGGCCAGCGCCAGCATGGATCGGCGCTCTGCTCATCTCGCCTGCGGGCTGGCGGCGCTGGCGCCCATCACCGCGGGCGGCGCTGGGGCCCCTCCGGGAGAGCCCATGATTCCGCTGTTCACCGCCGGGTTCGAGGAGGCTCCACCCACTGGACGCTGGGCTCGGCTTGTGGCCCTCGAAGGATTCGGTGTCCCCGATCGAGCGGCGGCCGCCTTGGCGGCCGGGGTCCTCAAGGGCGAGCTTGATGCTCGCTCCCGCCGCCAGGCGCTGCGCGCCCTCCTGGTCCTCCGCCCGCTCGGCGCCCCGTCTCGCATCGTCTTGCCGGACCCGGGCGCGCTGCTCCGAGAGTCGCCCGGCGGCGATGTCTCGGGCCTGGGCCTCGAGCTCGGCCTCGCGGGAATCCGGCCGCCGGCCCCATGGACCTGGGGCGCTGGCCCGGCCCCGGAGGTGGAGTCGGTCGCGGAGCTGCTCGTCTGGGCGGCGCTGGCGTCGGAGCAGGACGGCCTCGCCGGCCCCTGTCCCACCTGGATCACCGCGACGGTCCGCGCCGCGCTCGAGCTCGAGGCCCAGCGGCGAGCGCAGGATCAGCCGGGACCCGTGGAGCTGGCCTCCCGTACGGTCCGCGGGGACCTCGTGAAGGCCTTCGGATCGCTCGCGGCGAGGGTCTCTCCGGAGCTGACCGCGGCGGAGCTCACGGCGCTGAGGGTGGTCTCGCTGCGGGCCGGCCTCGCGTCGCCAGCGGTGCAGCGCCTGGCGCTGGACAACGCGATGTTGACCCTCGATGGACCGCGAGACCGGCCCGAGGCCATCGAGGAGGCCTGGATGGATCTCGCATCGGTGGTGGGGGACCCCGGCGTCGGAGCCCTGGCCCTGGAGACGCTGCAGGCCTCTCTCGTGGAGGCGCTCGAGGGTCGTTCGCGCGGCGCTGTTGGCACGTCAACGGCCCTCAGGCGGGCCGCAGAGGCCGCTTGCATGGCCCTCGATCGTGTCCGGCGCGATGACCTGGCAGAGCGGTTCTCCGGGGAGCTGCGGCGCGTGGCCACGATGGGCTCGCACCCGCTCGCCGACCTCTTCCTAGGCGAGGCCTGGCCACCCTCCCGGCTGCTGCCGCCCAGGGACCTGGAGCAGCTCTCAGCCCCGCTCCCGCCGCGTTGAGCCCCGGAAATCCGGATATTCGCCCCGGCGCCGCTGTTTCGGCTTCGGCGCTTCCGTCACCCAGGTCGATCAAGTAAACGAGCGTACACCATGGCCCCGACCAACGACATCGACCAGCTTGAGCCGTCCCCGGCGGATGAGACCCGTGAGATCCCGATCCGCCGCGAGGAGCTGGCGGTCCACGTCAACCCTCGCAGCCAGGTCGCCGAGCAGTTTCGATCCCTCCGAAACGCGGTGCACGCGATGAACCCGGACGGTGCCTCGCACACCCTGGTTCTGACAAGCGCCCTGAGCGGCGAGGGCAAGTCGGTCGCCTGCCTCAACCTCGCGCTGGCGCTCTGCGAGCTGCCCGGGATTCAGGTCCTGGTGGTGGACGCTGATCTCCATGAGCCCTCGATCGAGCGATACCTCGAGCTCCCTCGCCGGCAGGGGCTGACAGAGGTCCTGAACGGGAGCCTCGCCATCGGCGCGGCGATCCGCAAGACCTCGGTCAAGGGGCTCTCGGTGATGAGCTCAGGGGCGCGCCCGAAGAACTCCTCGGAGCTCATCGGTTCGGAGCGCATGAAGACCGTGCTCAACGCGCTCCGGCAGCGCTACAGCTACGTGCTGATCGACACCCCGCAGGCCCTGACCATCTCCGACGCGAGTCAGTTGGGAGCGATTGCAGACGGCGTGCTCATGGTCGTTCGCCTCGGCTACACCCCGCGCCACTACGTCGAGCAGACGGTCACCACCATCGAGGCTCTGGGCGGGAATATCCTCGGCACCTGCCTCACGGACGCGGCCATCACCGACACGGCGGAAGGCTACGGCCAGCGCACGAAGTGATCCGGTGCGGGTGCGGTCCGGCCTGAGCCCACTCGGCCTGTGCCAACTCGGCCTGTGCCAGCTCGGCCTGGGCTCATTCGGCCTGGCCCGTCGCCGCTGAGGGCGAGTGGTCCGCGTCCCCTCGGTGAGCTTCAGCTTGATACGGCCCCGAAGCGCCGCGGTGCCGCAGCGGACTCAGAAGGGCAGCTCGTGCTGCCTGATCCCGTCGCGCTGCACGAGGAGCTCCTGCGGCAGCGCGAGGTCGGCGGGTCGAACGCGCAACTCGCTTCCCAGCCGCGCCGAGCGAATCAGGCGCGGGAGGTTCTGCCGCTCCCAGCGCAGGGCGGGGCGATACTCGGGCCAGGCGGACTCCCTGGCCTGGAACTCGGGGCCGTGGTGGACCCAACGCCCCGCGGCGTCGCGATACGAGGGCGTCACCGAGTGGAGCAGCTCGTGCTTCAGGACGAAGGTGACGAACCAAGCTGGGACGGCCTTCTGATCGAGGACCGGGTGAATGCGCACCACCCGGCTCTCAGGCTCGAAGCTCCCGAGCCTGAGGGAGCGGCGTGACTTGCTCCGGGCACGGCGGCCCCAGGTGATCCTCGGGCGCTCGTGCGGTCCCCTGGGGCGGAAGTCATTCGCGAACTCGCCGACGATCAAGGGCAGGGCGAGCCGCTCGAGATCGTGGGCCTCGCCCACCGGAGTGATGGAGACCTTCGCTGCGCGGCGGGGGAGGCTGGCGATCTCGGCGTGGATCCACTCGTCGAGGACAGGTCCAGCCTTGCGCGCCCTTCGGCCGGCACGGAGCCACTTGGCGAGGGCGTCCCGGACCTCCTCAGGCGCAGCGGCGAACAGCTTGTGGAGGCGAAGCTGCCAGCCCGCCTGGCCGTCCGGGGTCTCGAAGGCGTGGGCCTGCACCGGCGCGGAGCGGGAGCGTCCAAAGGAGACCTGGATGGGGAGCTCGAAGCGGTCCGTCAAGAACCGAGACCAGTCCTCCTCCGACCACTGGCACGTCGCGTCGGGGGGCGACGACCCGGGCTCCGCGATCCGCGCGCTGGGGCGAGGCTGCGGCGTTCGACGTGATCGGGTCCCTCGGTCGGCGGGCATCCCGCTATTGAAGCAGGACCGTTGGCACCTTGCATCCCCGATGGCCCTCCCCTCTGGCCCATCCGGCCAAATGGGGGAGGCCCCCCGGCGCGAAAGAGCGCTGGGGGGCCTCCCGGAGCGTGCCCCCTCCCGGATCCTCGGTGGATCGGACGGGGCTCGATCTGCGGCGATCAGCGATCAGCGAGCTTGAAGTCCAGCCCAGACAGGACCTGCCCGTCCTGCACGGTGATGGTCCGCTGGGTGCGCTTGAGGTCGCTGTTCTCCTGGAACGGGCTCTCGCCGCCCTTTCGTGCCCGCGTCGCGTGGATCTTGTAGGAGCCAGCGCGGATGTTCTTCACGGAGAAGCCGCCCTGCGGGTTGGTGGATGCCGAGTGCTGACTGCCGCCCGCGGAGGTGGGGTACATCTTGACGATAGCGCCCGCCATCGGCGATCCGCCCGCGCCCAGAACCATGCCGGAGACCACAGCGCCCTTGGCCAGTTGGATGTCCGCGGCCTTGAACTCCTGCCCCTCGGCGACGATCAAGTCCTTCACATACTTGACCGCGTAATCACGATGCCGGACGACGAGCTGGTAGTTGGCAGGCGTCAGCGCCGCGACGCTGAAGGTGCCGTCCGCGCCGCTCTTCGCCGTCGTCTCCGTGGCGTTCCCAGGGGCTGCTGCCCCCAGCGATTGCCAGAAGAGGTCGTCGGACCACTCCTTGTCGCGGGTCTCGATGACCGCACCTTGCAGCGGCTGACCGCCATCCCAAAGCACCCTGCCGACGATGGTCCCGCCACGGGTCATCCGAACGACAACGCCAGAGAAGTTCGTCGCCGGCTGCACCTGGAACGGCTCCGAGTTGGTCTCGGCGTAACCAGAGGCGATGGCCTCGACCATGTACTCGCCCGCCTTCGGGACGAGGATCTCGAACTGGCCGCCTGTATCTTGGAAGCGCGCGCGCGTGCCCGGTACGGCCGACGAGAGGCCCTCGCTGTTGGCGATGGACTGGCGCAGCTGCACCTCGAAGCTGTTCACGGCCTTCCCGCTGGAGAGGTCCAGGACCTGGCCAGAGACAACCGGCAGGGGCTGGAGCGCGATGGACACGTCCATCTCGCCGGAGTCCACTCGAGTCCGAGCCTCGGCCTTGTATCGCGGGTGGCGCGCGACGAGCTGGTACGGCCCGGGGTTGATGTCCCCAATCTCGAAGTCACCGGTCTCGGTCGACGTCGCAGACGTGGCCGAGCGGGCCTCGACGTTGTTGACCGAGTACGCCTCGATCGTCACCCCGGGGATCGGCTCACCGGTATCGGCGGCGACCACCATGCCCGCGATGAGCGAGGCCACTTCGAGGACAAAGTCACGCTCGGTGTCCTCACCGTCCAGGACGGGGATCCCGAGCTTGATGATCGAGCCGTAGCCGTCAGCGGCCACGCGCATGGAGTAGTTCTGGCCCGGCGCGACGTTGCTGAACTTGTACAGCCCTTCCTCGTCGGACTCGACCTCCATGGCGCCATCGCGGGGGCCTGCGTCTGCGGCGCGCCGCACGTTGAAGACGCTCTGCGAGAGGACGAGCTTGGCGCCGGCGACGAAGTTGCCCCCGGAGTCGGTGACCCGACCGCGCACCAGCACTCCGGTGCCCAGCTTGATGGGGGGGACCTCGGTGACGCTGCCATCCTGGACCACGATGGACGGGACCTCGGTCCGAGTGAATGTCTCCATCCGAGCGATGAGGGCGTAGTCGCCGAAGACCGGGACGCCGTCGAACTCGAACTTCCCGCCGGCTCCGGTCAGCGTCTTGAGGTCGTTCGAGGGGTCAGGATCGGTCAGGAAGAACGACTCCGAGCCAAAACGAGTGAGCGTGACCTCGGCGCCGGCGAGCGGCTTGCCCTCAGGGTCGACGACCGACCCGCGGAGGATGCCGGTGCCCAGAGCCACGGCGGCGAGGCCTTCGCTGGCGAGCGAGGCGCTCACCGTTCCGACGTCGCCGACCTCGCGGTTGCCCGCCCCTCCAACGCCAACGAGGCCGTCGGAGGCCTCGTCCTGGCCCGACGAGGTGTTCTGCTCGACGACATAGCTGCTGGCCGTGCCGCCTTCCGTGGGCTCGGTGGCCACGGGGGTGACGGTCAAGAACACGCCCACAGCGAGAAGCGCGAGGACGATGAGAGCGATGAGAAACTTCATGGGAGCGGGTCGGAGGGAGTGGGTGGCCGGGGGCTGTGCCCGTGAGCCCGGCCCTGGAGGGGATCGACGCTGGGCTGCGGGGGTTCTTCCCCCGTCCCCGAAGAATGTTCGTGGGACGTCGTCAGTGGGCGGGGGTGCGTTGTGGGCCGGATCAGCCTCTGGCGCACCTATCGGCCATCTGGCCCCTCGCAGATGAGATCGGCAGGCGAGGGACGGGCGACATTTTCTGGGTCACATCCAGCTTCCTAGGGTCTCATTCCCCGGGAGGACCCGGCGGAGGACCCGGCGGAGGACCCGGCGGAGGACCCGGCGGAGGAC
>Ga0213863_10002330_pt1 | contig 13513 bp, 8 predicted proteins | sample PICome_8_FD_160128 | JGI IMG/M metagenome (GOLD analysis project Ga0213863, IMG submission 160128) | Coastal seawater microbial communities near Pivers Island, North Carolina, United States - PICO497 | ecosystem: Environmental > Aquatic > Marine > Coastal | place: USA: North Carolina | collected... | reverse complement strand
GGGCATTTCAGGGAACTTCTTTAAACCACTGAGAAACCTAAAATCAATCCACCGCTTGAGCATCCAAATCCAACGATTGTTCAAGGTTAAGCCTCGACCATACGCAAGCGCTGTAGACCCTCCCTGAGATATCAGTGACAAGAAATGACGCTGGGCGCGGTATGGCTTCAGAGGCCGTCCAGAGATCAGCGCAGATACATTCTCAAACAAAACCGCACCCTGCCTGACAGAATAAACACCGGCTTTAGCAAAGTCCTGACCCACGACATCAGCGCAATCTCCAACCGCGAAAATGTTCCTCTGCCCGACACTCTGGAGGGTATCCTTCACAGCAATATAGCCGGCTTGAGTTAACTCGAGACCCGTTTTCGAAAACCAAGGCTGGGGCGCAGCCCCTAGGGCACAAATCACAGCGCCTACTTGAAGTTCGAGCCCAGAATCAGAATTTAGCTTCCCGCTTTGATAACTTTCCGCGGTAAATTTCGGCACCAATTCAATCCCAGACCCTCTAAGCGCACGTGTTAAACGTTTTCTGACGCTCGAACCCGCGTGCGGCAAAACATCATCGCCCTCAAAACAAAGATAAAATTGCTGGTCTGAAGCTAAATGATCAGCCTGCATCGCGCCAAATCGATGTTTTAACGCAAAGGCCAACTCAATCCCTGCAGCACCGCCGCCGACTACCGCAACCGATTGACCATGATGAAATATCGCTTCAACACGAGGGATTGCCTCTAAGATTCCACAAATGGGTTTCACTGGAACCAATTGACCTTCATCACCAACGTGCTCAACTAATCTCGGGGCGCTACCCACATTAATTGATAAAACATCAAAACCGATACTCGGGCGATCATCAAAACAGATCTGCTTAGATTCAGCATCAAGATGAATGGCAGTCCCTACCACAAAGTCAGCACCCGCGAACTGACACAACGGACCGAGATTGATTTCCATCGCGTCGGCCGAAAAATGTCCACCGATGACCCCCGGAAGCAGTCCGGAATACAACGCACAGCGGTCGGGATTAACCAAAGTGACCTTAAGCCCGGCAATCGGCGCCATACCGAGACGTTTCAAAAAAACAAGGTGTGCATGCCCCGCCCCAAGCAGCACAAGATGTTTCGTTTTGACATCCGGCGTCTTCACGATCTCGATTCGAGCTGCTGCACGCAATACTCGGCGAGTAGTTTTAAGGATGCTTTAGCCTCTGGCAGCCGAGCGGAGAGCACCTGAAAGACATGGGGCAGATCGTCCCAAACTTTGAGCACAGCCGATCCATCATGCTCGATGATTCGATCAACAAAATCCTCGGAATCCGAGCGCAATATTTCTGTGCTGCCCACATGCACTAAAACCGGCGCCAGACCTACCAGGTCGCCGTAAATCGGGGAAGCCAACGGCGCCAGCGCATCCCTGCCCTGCAAATAGTGCTCTGCCCATGCCGCAAGCACTGATTTTGACAGAACTACGTCCGAATCTTCATTGGTCTTAACGCTCGATCCGCTGAGCGACAAATCAAGCCAGGGCGACAACAGCAAGGCCGCCGCTGGCCCGGTCAACCCTAAATTCTTGAGGTTAAGCAGCGTTGAAACAGCCAGCCCCCCGCCAGCGGAGTCGCCGCCAATAATGATCTGCCCCGGCGCATAGCCTTCGTCCAGCAGCCATTGATAGGATTTCAGCGCATCATCAACCGCTGCAGGAAACGGATGCTCAGGAGCCAATCGATAATCAACTAAGAATACGGAGAGATCTGCCGCCTTTGCGAGTTCCACGGCCAAATCCCGGTGACCCGCGCTTCCCCCGAGGACGTAACCGCCACCGTGGAAATAAAGCAGCGCTCGATCGCCGCTTGCAGACAGGGTAGATATCCGCTCTATGCTGAGGCCTTCGATTTCGAGGGCAACTCGCTCGATCCCTTCTGGCAAGGACTTTACTTTGGTCACGTCAGCGCCCATCCGTCTTCGAATCAGTTCAATATCGGCGCCCTGCCGACGCAGTAAAGGCTTAACCGTGTGCCGCATCAAAAAATTGATCAATTTTGTTCGTAAACTCAAGACACCATCCTAATACTTTCAAACGCCAACGCGGGTATGATACACGCTTCCTAGTCTTGAAGCCGCTCAGCCATATTTAGGTTGAGTCCTCCAAAGGTTAAGCCATGCAGTCCTCTGAAACACACCCATCTGATCAAGCGCAGTTGAAGCAAGATGCAAAATGGAGTCTGGCCAGCCCGCCGTTGATCGGAGAGACTCATGACGGCTTCCCCAATGCGAGTTGGTTTCAAAACCTACAAATCGTTAACCCTCAGCCCATTTGGCCGGCACCTGAAGATTGGTCCCGTTTTCGCTTGGGCGTGCAATTTGAACGACTCTGGCATCGCGCCATTGAAGGTCTGGCTGATTACGAACTGGTTGCCCATAATCTGCAGGTTCATGACGGCGAGCGCACTCTCGGTGAGTTCGACGCCCTAGTGCGATATGCAGATCAACTCGAGCATTGGGAATTTGCAGTGAAGTTCTACTTAGGTACCGGCGATCTCTCCGAGTCACACAATTGGTTTGGTCCAAATCCTCAAGACCGCCTCGATTTAAAGCTCGCCCACATGCAGTTACACCAAATGCAACTCGGCAACACTCCTGCAGGACGCAAAACCGTTCTCTCCTGTGCAGCGCAGGACATTGACTCGACCCGAGGCATCATGAAAGGACGCCTGTTCTACCCACTTTTATCAGAGGCTGAGATGGGCAAAAGATCACCCCAGGCATATCCCGCCTGCGTCAACCCTGACCACCTTTCCGGTTGGTGGCTACCGATTGAAGCATTTTTATCAAGGTTTTCTGGACTCAATCTGCGATTTAGAACGCTCGAGAAAAGACATTGGCTGGCGCCGCTTGCCAGAAGCGTATGCAGCCAATGTTTGAGTGCGGAGGAATACCTTGCGCAACTAACCAACGAAAATGAGCACTATGCGCACGCCATCGCCGTCATCGACAGCGATGGCAACGAACTCAGTCGGGGTTTTTTGGTCAAGCCTGCTTGGTTCGCGGCTACGGGATATTGAATCCATCTTTCACGCCCTAAGAATCGATCCCGCTTCATAGCGCCTCATCATTTAGACCTATCGCACCGGAAGGTCGCTCAAGCATTCCATGCCCCGCGCAGATACTAAAGGGTATCGTCAACATCCGCAGACGGCTTTTCAATTTCTTGAAACTGCAGATCGTGGAGCGTTTTATAGAGTCCTCCTTGCTCGATCAACGCTTGGTGCGACCCATACTCGCGCACCACACCTTGCTCCAGCACCAACACATGATCGGCTTCTTGTATGGTCTGCAGGCGATGCGCAATTAAGATACTCGTGCGCCCCCGCATGAGGTGGCGAAGGCCGTCTTGAATCAATATTTCAGTTTCCGTGTCAATGCTGGCAGTGGCTTCATCGAGAATTAATATTTCTGGATCGGCCGCAAGCACGCGAGCAAAGGCCAGCAACTGTCGCTGACCCTGAGAAAGATTAGCGCCACGCTCCACCAGCGGCGCATCGTAGCCCTCAGGCAATGCAGCAATGAAGGAATGGGCGTTCACAGTCTTAGCTGCCGCAATCGCACGAGCCCTCGTGATGCCTGGATCAGACAAAGTGATATTGTCCAAAATTGAACCCGAAAAAATATGGAAATCTTGAAGCACGACACCGATGCGCTTGCGAACGGCTCGAGATGAAATCGTTTGCAAATCGATCCCGTCTAAAAAAATCATGCCGTCAGCAAAATCATAGAATCGGCCTAGCAGCCGAATCAAAGTACTTTTACCGGAACCGGTCGGGCCAACAATGGCCAACTTCCTGCCTGGCTCAATCATCACACTGACGTCCTTGAGGACCGGCGTATCTCGTTCATACCCAAAGTTTACATTTCGAAACTCGACGCGGCCCTCCAACCGATCAGGAAGCTGAACGGGGTTTTCCGGTTCTCTAATCTGTTCGTCCCAATCCAAGGCTTGAAAAATTCGCTCCCCGCTGGCCATGGCGCGGAACAACACATTGAGTTGCTCGCCGAGCAACACAACCGGCGTAAATAACATGTTCATAAACCGCGTAAATAAAATCACGCCGCCGAGCGACATCTCGCTTTGAACCACAGCTCCGCCCCCATAGTAAATGATGATGCCAAGACCTACCGAGGCCAGCGAATCATTAAAAGCCCCATAGTAGGTTGTGAGATTGATCGAACGGAATTCTTGATTTAAGTTTTCAGCGTTGATTTTCGTATAAACCGCTTGGTTTCGCTCTTGACGCTGACTCAATTGAACCACTTGCATCCCGGACAAATTCTCTTGCAAATATTGGTTGAGCGAGCTCACAGAGTTACGGACCTGTCTGAATATTTCGCGAGTCGCTTGGCGAAAAAAATAAGTCGCCGTGCCAACAATCGGAACCAACATCAACAAAATAAGGGTCAGCTCTACGCTGGTTGAGAGCATGATCGTCAATGCAACGAAGAATGGTACAAACTCGCCGACCAGGCTCCCAAGCCCGCGTAACATCTCATAGAGCGCCTCAATGTCATTGGTCACTCTCGTCATAATTCTGCCCACTGGAACGCGGTCATAAAACGAACTTGGACGCGACTCCAGATGCGCAAACAAATCCTGGCGCAAATCACGGAGCGATCTGACGATGGCGTCAATCAACGTCAGTCGATGCCAATGACCGAGCACCCCGACCAAGGACATCAACACAAAAAATAAGCCCCCCGCCACATAGAGTCCGGGCAAACCGAAAGTCGCTTCGAGCAATTGAGTCAAGGCAATCAAACCCAGATCAGGCATCGGGCTATCCGTATCGCCAACAATAATGTAGTCCACCAAGACGCGACTGATGACGACCTCCATCAAAACAGCCGCAAAACTGGCGGCCAACACCAAAGCTGCGCTGGCCCAAAGTCGGAGCTTATAGGGCACCAACCAGGTCAATATTCGGGTTAAAAGTTGAAAATTGAGGACCGCACCAGAGAGCTCTGCATCGAACATTGCGTGATCACGCTCAGGCACTCTGGCTCCGCTTTGCTGATTCCCTTTCACATGAACGTTCATGCTGTAACTTCCGTTTCTGCAGCGCCTTGTCCTTGGGTTTGAAGTCTCTCCAGCTCGGCGTATACGCCGCCGGAGGCGAGCAACACTTCGTGAGAACCCGACTCCACCAAGCGCCCCTCTTCAAGCACTAAGATGCGATCGGTGTGACGCAAAGTTGAGACCCGATGACTCACCAAAATGGTGGTTAACCCAGCTCGCAGCATTTTCAGCCGACTTAAAATATGTTCCTCCGTTTCGGTATCTACCGCGCTGAAGCAGTCATCAAGAATCAGTACCGGCGCATTGCGAATCAACCCTCTCGCCAAGGTGGCACGCTGCTTTTGGCCGCCACTCAGTGTCACGCCTCGCTCGCCGACCAGGGTCTCCATTTGCTCCGGAAAATTCAGGACAGTGTCGCGAAGCGCTGCGGAATCAGCTGCGTCCCAGATACGGTCGAGTTCACGCTCCGGATCGTCGTAACTGATATTGGCACCTAAAGGTTCTCCAAACAAAAAGGGGTCTTGGAGCACTTGCGCGATCTGCGAGCGCAATTGCATCAATGGGAAATCCTGAATGGGGACTGAGTCAAGACTCAAGCGTCCTGCAGAGACGTCGAGCATTCGCGTACACAACTTTAACAATGTTGATTTACCCGAACCGACACGCCCGACAATGCCAATTGACTCTCCAGGGCTGATCGACAAACTGATATCTGACAGAGCAGGAGTTGGAGCGCCAGGATAAGTGTATGAGACTCCCTCAAAGACAAAGTTACCATCAATGCGCGCCGGTGCGGACCCGGTTGGCCGATCTGTGATTTCTGGCTCGGCATCAAAGACTTCGCACAACCTGACAACCCCAACCTTCGCGCGGGCTAACATCGTGATAAAAAAACCTGCCATTCGAATCGGCTGAAGCAACATATTCAAACAGGCTAAAAAGAAAATGAGGTCACCGACGCTAAGCTCGCCGATCATCACCAAATGCCCACCATAGATAATGATGGCGAGTTGGGCGAGCGCCGTAAGCCAGGGTGTCCAAGCCGTCATCAGCGAATTAATACGCGCCTGTTCGTAGAATGCCTCAGCGTATTGATTATTCGTCCTGAAGAATCGACGGATTTCGTTTTCTTCTTGGGCTTGAGCTTGAACGGTTCGTATTCCGCTTAAATTTTCCTGAGTGTGCGCCGCCAATTCGGACAATGATTCTTGAACCACACGAGATGACTCAGCCATCTGGCTGGCAACATGCTGCGCGTAAATGTAGAGCACTGGCAATAACGGGAAAATCAGCAATGTGAGGCTGACGGACTTGAACAGCATAGCGGTCATACCGAACAAGGGCGCATACACCATGATCACCACCTGAATGAGCCCGAACGCGATCAAGCGCTGAATCAGCGCAATATCTTGAATTGCTCGAGTCATTAGGTCACCAACGCCGATCCGAGCAAAAAAGGCTGGCCCCTGCCGGAGCACACTTGAAAACAACTGTTCTCTTAGATCGAACGACACGAGTTGCCCGACTCTTCGGAACGCTCTGCGAGCCCGAGATACGAAAATAAACCGCAATATCACGGCGCAGACAATACCAACTACGATTTCTAAAATTGACAACCCATAGGGCAAGCTCTCGTCCTGAATCAGGGCTCCAATCCCATCAATGCCAAGTGCAACGAGGTAATAAGTGCTGACTTCAAAAAAACGAGCGAGGAAGAAACCGACAAACCCAACCACCACCTGCCATCGATAACGGCTGATGTACGGAATGAGACGAAGTAACGGTTTCAAAAAAAGGATCCTACTGATTCGAGCTCGGGCAGTATGCCACAGTTTTAACCCCTGCACCCTGAGGGGAGAGCCTATGAACGAAGGCCCTTTCCTGCGGCTCAATCGATTATGACGGAATTAAGAATAACGTACAGAGCCAACCAACAAAGATCGGCCTGTGCCTCAAATGATGTTGCTTGATAGCGCGGACTTATACCTAGGTTCTTTTGCAACATGCCGACTGACCCAACACACTGCAAAATGGTTATACTGCGTCCCACCATCACAAGGCGACTAAGGTCGAGCAGCGCTATGCCACCAGAAGCAGCACATCAAAAACCGCTCAAGCAGATTGGATGGGTTGTCCTTCTGCTTGCCTTCACCAGTGGCTTTATCATTATGTCCGTTGAACTCCTCGGCGGAAGAATCCTCGCGCCCTATTTCGGCAGTAGCATTTACGTCTGGGGCAGCATCATCAGCATATTTATGGTCGCACTGTCGGTCGGCTATCTGATCGGGGGGCGACTCTCTGTGAACCAACCCAACCTACGTCGCTATGGAATATTTTTCGTCCTAGCCGCCTTGGGTTTGCTCCCCATCGTGTTCTTTGCCAATCAAGCCATGGATGCCGTTTTTATGGCCATCGATGATCCCCGATATGGATCATTGCTTGCCTCTACCCTTTTGTTTTTTATCCCAACCGCCATTTTAGGCATGATCGCACCCTACTCTGTCCGACTGATGGTGAACAACACAGAACGCAGTGGTCAGGTTGCTGGCGGGCTCTACTTTATATCGACTCTGGGCAGTGCGCTGGGAACCCTGCTGACGTCGTTTTATCTCGTTCTTTGGTTCGAGATGAATACCATCTTGCTGACGATGGTGACAGTATTGATATTGGCGGGCGCTTTAGCCTTTACACTGGGCAGCAAACGATCATGACAAAACGCTGGATTGTGTTTTCGATGCTTTTACTCTCAGCGGTGCCCTCTTTTTCAGACGTCATCCACCGCGAGAAATCGCTCTATCGAAACATCGAAGTTCAAGAAACCGGCCGGGATCGATGTTTGGTCTTCGCCCAGCGCAGTGACGATCGCAGGCAGTCCTGCGTCAATCTTAAAAACCCTGACCGAGTGGTATTTTCCTACGTTCGGATGACTTTTGCGGGCTTACTGCTCAACGAGCGACCTGGCTCAATTCTCATTGTTGGTCTCGGCGGTGGAACACTGCCCTCGGCACTAGGCGCCCTTTACCCTGAGGCATCGATTGATGTAATCGAGATCGACCCCGCCGTGGTTCGGGTTGCGGAATCCTTCTTTGACTTTCAGGTCAGTGATCGCGTTAAAGTCTGGGTTCAAGATGCACGCGTCTTTATCAAACGCGCTGGACGCCGCGGCGACCAATATGACCTGATCATTCTTGATGCCTTTACTGGAGAGTACATTCCGGAACATTTGATGACGCGTGAGTTCCTTCAGGAGACCCAGTCTCTACTATCTAATACTGGCGTTTTAGTCGCCAATACTTTTTCGAGCTCCGAATTATATGATTACGAATCAGTTACTTATAGAGATGTATTCGGAAAGTTTTTTAATTTTAAATTACCGGCCAGCGGTAACCGAGTCGTGATTGCAAGCTCAAAACCGTTGCCTGATTCACGAGCCCTGCAAGCCGCAGCAAGCAGGCTATCGGTGCCCTTGAGTCGATTCGGTGTGGCCATTGAATCTTTTCCGCGCTTTCTGACAACACGATCGGACTGGGACGAAGATGCACCGGTTTTGACGGATCAATTCTCGCCCGCGAATTTGCTTAAAAATCGATAACCCCTTTCATCAGGCCAATCGAAAACAAGCCTCTCAAACCGAAAATTGATGACTCGCGAGCGTAATGGGCTCTTGTCATTTCGAGTTGCTTCGCTCACAAAAGATGATGCCGCACTCAGTCACAGGACGCCGTCTTTACTGCTCAAAAGCGTCGGGGTTAAAAGCATCAGCGGTGGGCGCGGCCTTTGCGATTGGAACGGGAGTCAAATGACTTCTGCCGCCAAAAGCCCATTATGGTGCCAAAGAGATTGGCTCAAAAGCGTCAAGATGACGTTCGCAATCTAGGCTCTATGATTGGCTCTATATTGCCTTGCCGTGTTCAGCCCAATACCGATCTTTCAGTAACCGTTTATAAAGCTTACCTGTTGGATGGCGAGGTAATTCGGCCTCAAAATCAATCGATTTTGGACATTTGATATGCGAGATATTGTCACGACAAAACTCAATCAATTCCTCCGCCAATTCAGGCCCAGCGTCGGACCAATCCTTCGGCTGAACCACCGCCTTCACTTCTTCACCGAACTCATCATTAGGCACCCCAAAAACTGCAACATCCATGACCTTGGGGTGCGTCACCAATAGGTTCTCCGTTTCTTGAGGATAAATGTTCACACCACCCGAGATGATCATAAAACTCTTCCTATCAGTCAGGTAAAGATAACCATCTGCATCTAAATAACCCACATCCCCAAGGGTTGACCAACCCTTGGCGTGACGGGATTCGGCAGTTTTCTCTGCGTCGTTGTGGTATTCGAAATCGCCCCCGCCTTCAAAGTAGATCGTTCCAGACTCACCTACGCCGACTTCTTCTCCGGATTCATCACAGATGTGTAGCACAGCCGTCAATCCGCGACCAACCGATCCTTTATGCGCCAGCCACTCCTCCGAATTGATCGCAACAAACCCATTACCCTCGGAACCCGCATAATATTCGTAAATAATCGGCCCCCACCATTCGATCATTTGCTCTTTGATGGGAACGGGACAAGGTGCTGCCGCATGAATTGCGCACTTGAGAGATGAAAGATCAAATTGTGTGCGATCAGCCTCATCTAATTTAAGCATTCGAATGAACATTGTTGGCACCCATTGGCTGTGGGTGACTTTATAAGTCTCGATTGCCGAAAGCGCCGCGAGAGCCTCAAAATGCTCCATCACGATGCAAGTCATCCCACCTAGCAAAAATCCCATGGTAAATGCCAAGGGTGCCGCGTGATAGAGCGGTGCTGGGGTAAGGTAGATACTGTCTGGCCCCGCGCCGTACAAAGCTTGAAACATGGCGCTAGGATCCTCCGCACCCCAAACGCCTTCAGGCAATGCGCGATAGACGCCTTTGGGTCTCCCTGTGGTACCAGATGAATACAGCATCGAAGTCCCGATGCTTTCATCGGCGATCACCTCGGTAGACTGACTTTCAATAGCCGCTTCAAGAGCGTCGCATCCTGCGATCACACCGTCGAGCATAAAAAATCGCTCAAGGCCCTCGAGCTTATCAAGCAGCGGTTCAACCACAGCGCGCCGATCAATTGAGGTTATAAAGACCTTGGCCCCACAGTCTTTTACAATGTATTCCACTTCGTCTGATTGCAGTCGATAACTGATCGCTGTGAAATACAATCCCGCTCGCTGAGCCGCGACGCAAATCTGTAAAAAGAGCGGGTGATTTTCGAGTAGGATCGCGATGTGGTCACCTCGATGAAGCCCGAGAGATCGAAACAAATTCGCTATCTGATTGGATCCAGCCTCTAAGGCCGCATATGTGACCGTCTCTCCGCTGGCCGCCATGATGTAGGCAGGCTTTTCCGGGTTCTGCTGGGCAATTTCAGATAAATGCATGTTTCACTCCTGTGTGGGCATCAACGATCAAGAGTTTCTCAAAGCCAACGCTCACGCGCCAGAGTTTTTGAAGATCAATCACCGCCACCCTAAAATATCGATCACCCGCGGTTCACTAAAGCTCTAGGCGATCTGGCGATTTTTAGCACCAAACCTTACTGCTTTCGCCGTTGATAACTTTGAGCGCTTAACGCGTTGATGGCGCGATCCTAGGTGATACGTCTTCTCTAACGTGCTATTGCGCTCGATTATTAAGCACAGAGCTCCGAGCGCGGGGTTGCTGGTGCTCTGGCGAGATGAACGCGTGACGCCCCCGACAAACTACGCCGGCTACACGCAGGTGTAACCACCATCGATAACGAGTTCGCTTCCAGTCATAAATCCGGCAGCATCAGATGCTAAAAATTTGACCCCAGCAGCTATGTCCTCTGGAACGCCCAGCCTCCCGATGGGATGCTGCAAACGCAACATCTCCTCAAGCTCGGCCTCAGAGGAAACTTCCTCATGAACTTCAGCAATTTGACGGACCATCGGTGTCCAGATGTACCCGGGATGGACGGAATTACTGCGAATCGGGTAGCCCATTCTTCCGCAATAGCTCGCGATAGACTTTGTCAACAACCTAACCCCTCCTTTACTGGCGTTGTAAGCGGGGCCTGCACCGCCAACCAATCCCATCACGGAGGAAATGTTCACAATGGAGCCACCGGTCTCTTTCATTTCAGCGATCGCCTGCCGGCATCCCAGATTCACCGCGTCTAAATTGATATTCATGATTTGGCGCCACGCATCTAGACCGCCTTCCTCTTCAAATCGGTCTAAACCAGCACCACTAACGCCAGCATTGTTCACTAGGACATTCACAACACCCAAGGTCGTGCGCGTGCGATCGAACACCTCGACCCACCCCTCGCGCATTGTGACATCTTGTTTTAAAGCAAGAGCCTGCTGACCACGCTGCCCAATGATATCCGCTGTTTGCTGGGCGGCTTCAAAATTAATATCAGTAACCGTGACCGCAGCCCCGTGTTCAGCTAGACACTCGGCGGTTGCGGCGCCGATACCGCTGCCAGCGCCAGTAATAATTGCCACCTTTCCGATCAGATCACCCATACAATTTGCCTTTTCTTGATTGACGGTCGCTGCAACAGTGTCCCGCGAAAGGAGCAGTCCTGTAAAGCGTCTCGATTATGGTTAAATTTGCAACACCTGACCCCTTTTTCCATGAAATTTCCATTTTCTTACCCAAAATAGCATCAACTACATCTTGTGCTATGAGCTACCGTATAGCACAATATCTAGGCTTTTCAGGCATCAGACCATCGACTCTGGAATCTAAGAGAGGCCCTCAAAAGGGGCGTATCACCCGAAACTAGAGCTCACTACCTCTCCCGGTGGCCCTTTCAAGCAACAGCCCGATGCGTCGGCATTTAAAGTTCCATTAACGCAATGATAAAGGCACCGCTTCTACACAAAAGACCCTGCAACTCAAAGCGCTCAGGTGAGCCAATATCGAGGGTGATGAGAACCCTGAACTCCCACCCTAGCTTTAGCGAGTAATCGAGCAACAAACACCATGCAGGATAACGAGGAGCGATAGAAAAATCGGTAAACAAAGAGCGAGACGATAAAAAGCACCACAAAATATGAGCAAGAGTAAAACAACTCAGCTCAACCAAAAAAGCATCAAACAGCTATAAGGTCGAACAGCTGTAAAGTTGAACAACTGTAGAGTAGGACAGCGTTAAAATTTGAACAGCAATAAAATTTGAACAGCAATAATAAGAAATAGATTCAGGAAGCCAGCAGAAATTAAAGTGAGATAGATCGGAATTAAAGTGCGATAGAAAGAAATTAAAACCAGATAGAACACACAAGAGATAAAGCGCTCCGGCTCAGAGACTTAGATACCGGTGACCATAAACTGAGCTGAGATCCAGGAGACTGCCGAAGGGGCAAACTTCCAATCTCAGCAGACTAACCACCTAGAGAGGCATTTAATAACCATGGATTCCACTGCACAAAAAGCCGACCTGACGGCAATCCCAGCAAACGTAAACGAAATTAAGCTACAACCAACTTCGCTGGATATTTGGGAGAACAAATACTGCCTCAAGAGTAAGCAGGGAGAGATGATTGATGAAAATATCGATCAGACCTATCAGCGCGTCGCTAAAGCACTCGTCGAAGTAGAAAGCAAAGAGAACCAAACGATTTGGTTCGAAAAGTTTTTGTGGGCACTGAGACACGGCGTCATACCAGCCGGCCGCATCACCTCTAATGCAGGGGCACAAGCGCATAAACCAGCGACCTCAACCATCAACTGCACGGTGTCAGGCATCATCGCGGACTCGATGGAAGATATCCTTCAAAAGAATTTAGAAGCCGGCTTAACACTCAAAGCAGGCTGCGGCATCGGTTACGAATTTTCGACGCTGCGTCCAAAGGGTGCTTATGTGTCTGGCGCAGGCGCTTACACGTCGGGCCCGCTTTCCTTTATGGATATCTACGACAAGACTTGTTTCACCGTTTCGTCAGCCGGTGGGCGACGCGGTGCCCAGATGGCGACCTTTGAAATAGGTCACCCTGATGTCATGGATTTTATTAAAGCAAAGCGCGAAGACGGCCGTTTGAGACAATTCAACTTATCGCTACTGATCACTGCCGAGTTTATGGAAGCGGTAAAGAATGACACCGATTGGGCATTGTCATTCCCGATGACCCAAGCTGAGCTCGATTCCGACAATCTTGATCTTGATGACGATACGCAAGTACTTTGGAGAGACTTTCCCTCGAAAGCGAAATACGTGACCAATGAAGCAGGCCTTGTCGCTTGCAAAATCACCAAACAAGTCAAAGCGCGCAGACTCTGGGATATGATCATGGCCTCGACCTATGATTTTGCTGAGCCGGGCTTCATATTGATCGACAAGGTCAATGAAATGAATAACAACTGGTTCTGCGAGAATATCCGCGCGACGAACCCCTGCGGCGAACAACCCCTACCGCCTTACG
>Ga0213863_10002328_pt1 | contig 13515 bp, 6 predicted proteins | sample PICome_8_FD_160128 | JGI IMG/M metagenome (GOLD analysis project Ga0213863, IMG submission 160128) | Coastal seawater microbial communities near Pivers Island, North Carolina, United States - PICO497 | ecosystem: Environmental > Aquatic > Marine > Coastal | place: USA: North Carolina | collected... | reverse complement strand
ACCGGCATGATTCAAACCAAAAAAAAGTACGGATATGGACAGTATCATGTCGAGTGGTGTACACCTAAAGAGGTGAAGGGTTCTGGGCAGGGGAGGGGGAATTCAGGTTTTTTTCCCCTGGGTGGTCCTGAAGTACAGGTACTGGACTCCTATCAAAATCCCACTTACTCCCATGGTCAGGCGGGTGCGATTTATAACCGTTACCCCCCCTTGGTTAATGCTTGCAGAGCACCCGGTGTTTGGCAGAACTATGATGTAATTGTCCATGCCCCGATTCAGGATCAGAGTGGGAAATATATTCGTAAGAGTGCATACACCGTTTTACACAACGGGGTACTGATTCAAGACAACATGGAAGTCGGGGGAAGCATGGGGAAGTCCGGAAACCTAAGGTTACAAGATCATGGTAATCCAGTTCGATATCGTAATATTTGGCACCGGCCATACCGAAATCCCATCCCGATGAATAAGAAAAAATAACTGATTCAAACACCTTGGTCAGGGAAAATAGCAATCTCAGGCATTCCAACACATTTGGAAATAAGTTTGTATTTGGGGAAAAAATTGCGAAACATCGAAGCCTTACTAACTTTATATGCTTAATTTAATATCAAGAATAAAAGGAATAGATGACAGATAAAAATGGAAGTTGTTGCGCAGGCCCAGGCTATGCTTCTCCCGAGGATGCAATTAAGGCACCGAGGGAAAAAATTGTTTATACGGTCTGTATTTACACCGGAACGGGAATAGAAAAGCCTGATTTTTTAGCGACTGTCGATGTGGATGAGACCAGTCCGACCTACAATCAAATTATTCATAGAACCGAAGTCGGAGTGGTCGGTGATGAACTCCATCACATGGGATGGAACGCATGCTCATCCTGTAATGATGACGGGAGTATGGAACGAAAGTACCTGATTGTTCCTGGCGTCCGAACATCTAATTTTTACATTATTGATACAGCGACCAATCCAAGAAAGCCTGCATTGTTTAAAACGATCGATGGCGACGAGATAAAACAGAAAGTCAACTTAAGTGCACCGCATACCGTTCACTGTCTCGGTTCTGAAATTATTGTTTCTATGCTTGGGGATGCGGATGGAAACGCACCTGGTGGGTATTTGCACCTCGACAAGGATTTTAATATTGTGGGCCGATGGGAACATGACACCACAGGCATGAAATTTAGTTATGATTTTTGGTACCAGCCAAGACACAATATGATGGTATCAACGGAATGGGCGGCCCCAAATACTTTTATGCCGGGTTTCGATTTGGATGATGTTGGGAATGGAAAGTACGGAAAACAGATCCACTTTTGGGATTTTAAAAATCGTAAAATTGAAAAATCGATCGACTTGGGTACGGAAGGATTAATACCGCTTGAGGCAAGGTTTCATCATAATCCAGACAGCACGCATGGATTTGTTGGGGCCGCACTCAGCTCCAATATTTTTCATTGGTTCAAGGATACTAACGGTGAATTACAAATTGAAAAAGTAATCGATGTTGAATCTATTGATGTGGAAGGGTTTCCCGTTCCCATGCCCGGGCTCATCACCGACATCTTGATTTCTATGGATGACAAGTATCTATATTTTTCCAACTGGTTACACGGTGATTTGAGGCAATATGACATATCGGACCCATCAAACCCAAAATTAACCGGTCAGGTTTGGTTAGGTGGACTACTCGGAAAGGCACCTGAGGTAAATGGACTGGAAATCAATGGTGCACCTCAAATGATTCAACTTTCCCTGGATGGAAAGCGATTGTTTGTTACCACTTCACTCTTCTCAACTTGGGATAATCAATTTTATCCAAAAATGAAGGAGAATGGAGGACAGTTGTTGATCGTTGATTGTGATGTTGAACATGGTGGCATGGCTATAAGGGATGATTTTGCCATTGATTTTGGAAATGAGCCCAATGGTCCAGCCCGGGCTCATGAAACAAGATACCCAGGAGGGGATTGTTCTTCAGATATTTGGGTCTAGGTAGTGATTTTCCTTTCAAATAAATGATCCTTTTTTTCTCCTTGAACGGAGGTTATTTTGAAATACAAAGTCTCCCTTCGTAACCGAGATAATGTTACCTTGGAGGTGAACGAAGATGAACCAATCATCGAAGCGTTCGAAAAGGTAGGCTTGGTCTTGCCGGTTGCTTGTCGATATGGAGGGTGCATAACCTGTGCAGCTAAACTGATTTCCGGAAAGCTTCACCAACCTAATGCTACTGCGTTAAAAACCGTACAGAAAAAGAAAGGATATGTGCTTCTGTGCGTCGCCAGACCGCGTTCAGACTGCATCCTGGAAGTCGGGGTTGAAACCCACGATAAACTTTATCAAAATCCATTTGCAAAAGGGACCGCCTTGGATGCCCTGTCAAATGCAAGCCAACCCTAACTCCTGCCCAATTTACTTCAGTAGGGTCGAGAAGAAGTAGAGGCATGGTTTGACCCGAAAGTTATTGGATTTGGATGGTATGAGATGCTAGGTAATCAAAACTTTTTATTACAAAACTAAAAAAAAGGTCTACACCCAACCCCCTTGTGGGTAAGTTAAAATCGTTCCAAAAATTCCATTCATATGAAAATTCCAGTAATGCCATTTGCACTTTTTCTTCTCGTTTCGATAGGCAGTCTTTTTTCTGCCGACCCGCGCCCCAATATCGTTTGGATTTTTGCCGAAGATACTTCTCCTTGGATGGGTACCTATGGCCACGAGGCTAACAAATGGGCAACCCCTCATATTGATTCAATCGCTAAGGCAGGCGTTCGCTTTGAGCGGGCTTATGTCCCAGCTCCGGTCTGCTCGGCTTGCCGCTCCTCGATGATGGTTGGAGCCAATCAAATCCGTTTTGGTTCCCATGAGCATCGCTCCTCCCGAGCCAAAGATGCCCAGCTTTTTCTGCCTGATGGAATGAAAACGCTTCCTCAAATTCTAAAGGAAGGGGGTTATTCCACCTTCAATCTTGGAAAGACCGATTACAATTTTGTCTGGGAATCGGACAAGACTTATTCGAAAATTAAACTTAAGGGACAAACCGATAGTTGGGAGCTTCTGGAGCAAAACCAACCCTTTTTCATCCAGTTCCAAACTAAGGGTGGAAAAATCAGCACCAAGAAACTAGCCGACGAAAGACGTACCGATCCTGCCAAGGTAACGGTCCCCGCCGATTACCCTCAGAATGAATTGTATCGCAATGTCGTGGCCCAGCATTGCGACGCCATTCGAGTCGATGATGATCACATTGGGAATATTCTGGAAGGGCTCAAATCCTCCAGGCTCAAAGAAAACACCATCGTGGTTTATTTATCCGATCACGGAGCGAATCACTTGGTTCGGCATAAACAGATGCCCACGGAAGGTGGCCTCCACGTTCCCTTTGTACTGATGGGCCCCAAAAAATGGGTGCCTAAACAAGGTGCCCGCAAGGATCTGGTCAGTACCTTGGACCTGACTGCTACCACCCTAAGCTGGGCGGGTATCCAACTGCCCAACTGGTACGAAGGCCGTAATCTCTTTGCTAAGGACTTCAAGCCCCGTCAATGGGTGGCCTCGGCGAAGGACCGCCTAGATCATACCATCGACCGGGTACGGACCATTCGGACGGATAAGTTTCGTTACACCCGTAACTACAAGCTCGACCGCACCCTGCTGCAACCCCAGTACCGGGACGGACAGGACTATTTAAAAAACCTCAAGGATCTCTATGCCGCAGGTAAACTTTCGGACGAACTGAAAAGGATTTATTTTGGGGAACGACCTCAGGAGGAATTTTACGATGTGTCGAAAGATCCCGCTCAAGTGAAAAATTTGGTGAGCGACCCGAAGTTCACCAAGGAACTGAATCGTCATCGAAAGCTGCTAGATGCTTGGTTGGAAAAGGGCGATCGTGGGGAAGGCGAAGAATCCTCCCATGCGCTTCGTCATAACGGGGACGATTGGCAAGGGGGACGTGGCGTGAACCCGGAATACGAAATCAATCGGGAAGATAGCGATGGAGACGGACTGTCCGATAAGTGGGAAAAGCTTAATGGTCGTGACCCGCAGGATGGTCGCCTTGCCTATGAATTTGATTGCGGGGGCTGGCAGACCGAAGGCTGGCAGGGTAGGGGGATCCGAGACAATATAGCCGGCTTTCAGGGGTTCCTTCAATTTCGGCTGGCAGAAAGATCCGGTTCATTGGTCCGTAAGGGACTCAAGATAAAGCCTGACGGATCCGATCAAGCTTTGCTAATCAAATTACGGGCGGATGGTCCGGTCGAGATCGAAGTCCTCGCCAATGGCAAATCCCTCGGGGCTGTTGAAAGAGTTCCTGCTGATAAGCAGTTCAAAGTCATTCGGGTTCCATTAACCGATGGTACGAATTGGGAAGGCGTCATCAAATCTATGGAGATCAAACTCAAAGGATCGGAGGGCACCGAGCTCGAAATCGATTTGATTGAGGTCAAGCGTGCCCAAGTATAATGGGAGATGCTGGTCTATTTCGTTTGCCGAAATTAGATCAAAGAACGATGAAAGTAACCCAGTTACCTCTGGAGCATTTTGTGCGACAATCGTACTCTATGATTTTAGAGAAGAATTCTATTATGAATAAGAAAAAAAATTATGCCACACTCCTTTTAATACTAGTAACGCAAGTTATGGTGTCGCAGGCTAAGGTGGCATCGAATGGATCCATGGATTCACCCAATATCCTTTTTGTTTTCAGCGATGATCATGCTTGGCAGTCGATTGGGGCTTACGGTGGAAGGCTTAAAGAGGTGGCTCATACCCCCAATATCGACAAGCTGGCCAGCGAGGGAATGCTTTTCAGGAAATGTTTCGTAGCCAATGCGCTCTGTGGTCCAAGCCGGGCGGCGGTTCTTACCGGTAAATACGGGCATAGAAATGGCGTCACCTGGAATAGGAATACCAACTTCGACGGATCCCAGCAGACCTTTCCCAAGATGATGCGGCAGAATGGATACCAAACGGCAATCATTGGAAAGTGGCATTTGGCATCAGTGCCGACGGGCTTTGATTATTTTGATTGTATGAAGGGGCAGGGCCGTTATTATAATCCTTTTCTCCAGAGGGGTAATGCAGAAGGCTTACAGGATACCCGGACAGTGGTCGGTTATAACTCTGATATTGTGGGCGACCTGACAATTGAATGGCTAAAAAACGGGCGTGATAAAAGTAAGCCTTTCATGCTGATGTCCCAGTTCAAGGCCACACACCACGGATTTTGCCCGGGCCCGGAGGAATATGATTTATACGATGATGTTCATATACCAGAACCCGATAATTTGTTTGATGATTTTTCCTATCGTGGCACCGCGATACGCGAGCAAACCTTGACCCTCTACAAAAACTTATCTCATGCAATTTTGGTTGGTGATCCTGGGGAGTTGGGTGAGCTGAATCCGGATCAAAGAAAAGCTTGGGATGCATATCGCTCCAAATTTTCCGAACCTTTTCAGGCGATGAATTTAAATTGGTCTGATCAAAGTCGGGAGCTTTCCCGCTTTAAGTATCAATCCCTCCTCAAGAACTTTCTGGCTTCAGGAGCGGGAATTGATAAAAATGTGGGTCGTATCCGTGCCTTTCTTCAGGAAAATGATTTGGCAGATAATACCGTTGTCATCTACATGGCGGATCATGGATTCTTTCTGGGAGAGCATGGATTTTTTGATAAACGATTTATGTATGAGGAAGCACTGAGAACCGCATTTATCGTTCATTGGCCAGGTAAAGTGGAAGAGGGGGTAGTGAATGATCGGGACATTGTCTCTAATATTGATATAGCCAGTACTTTTCTTGAGATGGCAGGAATAGAAATCCCTCAGGAAATTCAAGGCCGAAGCATGGTTCCTGTTCTGGAGGGAAAAACTCCGGATGATTGGAGAAAGACTTTTCTTTACACTTATCACGAACTGGCAAACCATAATGTACAGCCTCATTTTGGGGTAACAGACGGACGCAACAAATTGATTTATTACCCGAAATATAACGAGTGGGAATTCTTTGATCTTAAAAAAGATCCCCAAGAAATGATCAGTCAATATTTTATACCCGAGAATAAGACGGTAATAACCAAGCTTAAAAAAGAGCTGGTTCGTCTAAGAAACCAATATCATTGTCCTCCCGTCATTACACATAGGAACATGAATAAAAAAGCAAATTGGGACTATGAAAAACGCATCATTCCAATAGGAGTAAAATAACTGATTAAGTGTAGTGAACCGATTTAATAAACATTCTGATTTCAGTAGGTTAGTGAATCTTGACCGCATCGAAATGAAGGGAGATTTTTGGGTTTCTGGTGCTCAATTCCGCGGGCAAATACCAACGGAAGAGCGGTAAAATCATCGCCCCCAAGCAAGTAAGGGTCATTCATCCAGGTATTACCCCGCCAATCAATCCGGTACCCATGGGAGGGATTTCCGGATGCAAACTTGCTTGGCGAAGGGGAGATGCCTGCATTCCCATTTCGTATCCATCAATTCGACCCAAATTCGGAACGTTAAGGTACTTGGAAAGAGGTCAAAATTCTTTTTTCTCTCCATGCCTACTCGGATTGCATCCTTGTAATAGTAAAGATTCCTGAAAAAGAAGTTCTAGTAGGAGATATTTTTTTGTCTTAAAAAATTGATTGTTTGATATTTAGTGTATAGTTGATATTTAATAATTTATTATGAAATTCGTGCCAAATCCCCTATATCCAGTCTATCGTCTTCCCTTAAACTTGTTGCTTTTTACCCAGGCCTTGTGCGTGTTTTGTTTACAGCTGGGTGCGGAGGACCGCTCCGAGATTAACATACATCCCGACCCTCCATCCTCCACTTTTTCGCCGGAGGAATCTCTTTCTAAAATTTGGGTTCCCAATGGTTTTAAACTCCAACTCGTTGCGTCCGAACCCATGATCGAGGAACCAGTCTGCATGGCTTGGGGGCCAAACGGGGAGCTCTATGTTGCCGAAATGCGGAGCTACATGCAGGACATTGATATGAGTGGTGAGTTGGAACCGGTCAGTCGTGTGGTGAAACTTGTCGATTTGGATGGGGACGGGCGTATGGATCAAGCGACCACCTATCTGGATAATCTGGTTTTGCCCCGGGCAATTCTTACACTAGACAACAAAGTTCTGATTGGAGAACCGCCCCATCTTTGGTTGTGTGAAGATACCAATGGGGATGGAACGGCAGATACCAAAATCAGCATTTACGAGAATTTTAGCAGGAAAGAATCCGGGAATGTGGAGCATAAGATTAATGGTTTGCAGTGGACCATGGATAACTGGATATACAATACCAAGAGTTCCGTTATTTTCCGATACCATGATCAGAAAATAGAAGAGAGAAAAGCAGTCTTTTCCGGACAGTGGGGCCAGACAGTCAATGACCGGGGTGAAAGCATTTCCACCAAAAACAGTGAACCAGGCTTGGCGACCCTTTTCCCTGGAAAATACTTGGGTGATCTTTCTCTTTCGAACAAGTACAGGCACTTATTCGAGCGGGTAAGACTGGGTGAAGGATATGGAACCACTTGGCCGATTCAGGGAACCACTGATATGCAGGGCGGGGGAGGATGGAGGTCGGATGACCGATCAATCCAGCGTTTTACCGGGGCCTGCGGTCAGACCGTTTTTCGGGGAGACCGGCTCGGAGATGACATGAAGGGTACCTACTGGGTTTGCGAACCTGTGGGACGGATGATCCGATGCTCGGATGTGGAGTATGAGCAGGGCATGATCACCCTGCATAACCGAATGGAGAAGCAAAGGCTCGAATTCATTGCCTCCACCGATGCGAATTTTCGGCCTGTTAATTCCTATACGGGTCCGGACGGAACTCTGTACTTTATAGATATGTATCGGGGTATTATTCAGCATGGTAATTGGACCAGGGAAGGGAGTTATTTGCGCAAGGAAATCCTGCGTCGCGGGCTGGAAAAGAATGTCGGCAAAGGGCGAATTTATCGACTGGTGCGTGAGGATATCGAACCCGGACCGTTGCCCCGCTTAGGAAAGTCTGATGCCAAGGAATTAGTCGAAGCATTGGGCCACCCGAATGGATGGTGGCGGGACGAAGCCCAGAAACTGTTGGTTTTACGCAAGGAAACGAACGCGATCCCCCTTTTAAAGAATATGGTGAAACAGGCGGAGAACGGCTTGGCCCGGGCTCATGCCCTCTGGACCCTGGACGGAATGGGCGTATGGGATGAGTCCTTGGTGTTGCATGCGATTTCCGACAAGGATATGGAGGTTCGGTTGGCAGCCTTACGGGTTGCCGGGGAACACCTCCTCATGGACCAAGCTTCGGATGTCCTGCTTGACGCGATGGGGCAATCTCTCCCGGATGATGACTTGGATGTAGCAGCCCAGCGTTTGATGTCCCTAAGTTTTTACCGAAAACAAGCGAGAGCACACACGGTTCGTACTGGACACATCGAACGCGTCATCCATGCCGCGGGAAAGTTTATCGATGAGGAAATTGTCGCCAAAGCATTCATGGTGGCCCTGAATCCTGCTGAGTACATTCCTGCATTGGAATTGCTCAGTAAAGAAACTCGGTTTCAAGATGGTCACCCGCTTCCTCAGCACCTTGCTTTTGCTTATTTTGCCTTGGCTGATCAGGAGGCTTCCTTCACCGCTCTGCTTGATTTTACGGCACAAACTCAATCCGGGTTTCGCACTTCGGTGCTGGAGGGATTTCGAATCGGTACCGACGGAGGTAGGTCTGTTTCCAGAGATTTGATTCGCTGTAAAAGTAAACCTTCCGGTTTGACGAGAATGGAAGAATCAGGGGTTCCAGAATACAACTTGGCGATTCTGTATGACCTTCTTACTTGGCCTGGCGATCCAAAGTTCAAGTTGCAGAAGGCCCTGCCTCCCTTATCGGAATCGGAGTTGGTTCGGTTCAATAAGGGGAGGGAAATTTATCAAGGTCTCTGTGCATCTTGCCATGGTCCAGAAGGACAGGGCGTAAGCATGCCTGAACCTCAAAATCATAGTATGCTGGCTCCTTCTTTGGCGGGATCTCCCCGAGTGAATGAAAGAAACAATCGTTATTTTGCCGAGATTATTCTCAAGGGAATGACCGGTCCAATTGATGGGGTCACTTACGGAGGCGTAATGGCTCCTATGGAGGCTTATGATAATGAGTGGATTGCCTCGGTTATGACCTACATACGCCGGTCATGGGGAAATACCGGATCTCCCGTTCACCCCAATGACATTGAAAGAGTACGGGGTTGGAATAAAAAGCGAACTTCCGCATTTACCTTGGCCGAATTGAATATGCCCACCCGTTAGGGAAAAGAATATTCATGAGACCAAACCATCCTTTCTTTGTATTGGGCTGTTTCACGGCTTCCTTTTTGTGGGGAGCGACAGGAGAACGGGATCCGTCTGCACCCAAAGGAGGTTGGGTACCTCCAACAGAGGAGGATTTAAAAAAGGTCGAGTCTGCGATTCCAGTAAAGTTACCTACAGAACCTAAGAATGACCGGAAGCTCCTTACCTACAGCCTAAGCCACGGTTTCAAGCATAACTCCCGATTGATCGGCGAAGAAATGCTAAAATTGATCGAGCGGAAAACCGGTGCTTTTACCCTTACTATTAATAACGATTCAACCCAGTGGACTTCAGATTACCTAAAGCAGTTTGATGCGATTGCGGTATTGAACGCCACTAGCCTGCATGGGGGCTTCAAAGGCGAAAACCGTGAAGCTTTTCTTGAATTTGTTTATGACGGTGGCGGCTTATTCGGATGCCATGCCGCCACTGATGGTGGAAAAGATAAGTGGCCCGAGTATTCGCAGCTTTGGGGCGGTGCATTTGGCGGTCATCCTTGGGGGAAAACGGGTACTTGGCGAATACGAAATTTTGATCCGAGGCATCCCATAAACCTGTGTTTTCACGGAGAAGGTTTTGATATTAATGATGAACTCTACCGGCAGGTTCATCCTTATAAGAAAGGTAACTTCCATACCCTGACATGCATCGATCTCTCAGCCAGAAAAAATACCCACAATAGCAATGGCAAGCTGAAGATGGTGACTCCAGACATCCAACGAAAGCCCGGTGGGCCTAACCCCGCTAAGGTACCGCTCGATTTGAAACGGGATCACCCAACTTCCTGGTGTAAGAAAGCAGGGAAAGGTCGTGTGTTCTATGCCACCTTTGGACACAATGAATCTGCCTATTGGAACCCAAAGATCGTCGAGCATTATCTCCGAGGAATTCAATATGTGCTTGGGGACCTTGAGGCCGATGATCTGCCGGACCGCTGAACCGTTTCAATTTCTTGCCTACAAATAATAAGCCCGGTGACTCTGATTAAAAATTATGAAAAATTTATTTAATCCTTTTTCTTATAATATCCAGGTTTTTAAAGCATGGGTTGTTATTTTGGCACTGCCTTTCGTATTGAACGCCTCCAAGGCTCCAAATTTTGTGTTGGTGTACATGGATGATCTTGGTTGGGCTGAGACTTCGGTTGAAATGATCAAGGGGCGCGAAGATACGCGGAGTGATTTTAACCGGACTCCCAATGTGGAAAGACTGGCAAGCGAGGGGATGGTTCTGTCCTCCTGTTACTCACCCTCGGCTTTGTGTGCTCCGTCAAGAAATAGTCTGCTCCATGGTATGACGCCTAGTCGGTTGAGGTATACCGTACTTTCCGCGGTGGAAGCCCAGAAGCAATACTTGGGTCAAATTACGATTCCGCAGGCTTTAAAAAAAGCGAATTCAAATTATCAGACTGCTCATTTTGGCAAGTGGCACAATGAAAGTATTAAGCCGACTGAGGCTGGATATGATGTGACCGATGGTCCGAATGGAAACGGACCGGGAGACTTTGATGATGACGGTAAGACCCATCTCCCAGATGACGACCCGAAACGAATCTTTTCCCTAACCGAAAAGAGTGTCGACTTCATGAGGAAACAGGTCGAGGCGGATAAGCCTTTTTATCTTCAGCTTTCCCATTATGCAATGCACATTTGGCACGATTCGCTGGAGGAAACCCGTCAGAAATACCTTAAATTGCCCAAAGGTAGGAAGTACGAAAAGAAAGATGATCTTCCCGAGTCTGAAGTTCCCATTGCCATGTATAACCATGGATGGATTATCAATTATGCGGCCATGCTTGATGATGTGGACCGGGCTATGGGAACATTACTGGATTCAATCGATGACCTCGGGATACGCGAAAACACTTACTTTATTTTTACCTCTGACAATGGAGGCGGATTTCGGGGGAACGCACCCCTTAAGCAGGGTAAGGGTAGCTTGTACGAAGGCGGAATCCGGATGCCTTCGCTGGTCCGCGGGCCCGGTATTAAAAAAGGGAGCTATTGCAATGTCCCGGTGGTGCAGTGGGACTTTCTACAGACTTTTTATGACTTGGCAGGGGGTACGGATCCACTGCCCAAGGATTTGGACGGTGGGAGTTTGCGTGATGTTTTTCAAAAAGGAAACAAGGGACGGGTAAAACGTAATACCAAGGAATTAATCTTTCATTTTCCCTGGCATACCGGCGTGGCCGAGTCTGTCATCCGCTCGGGTAAATACAAACTGCGCAAGGATCTGGATTCTCTGGAAATTGAACTTTATGATATTCGAAAGGACATCGGCGAGGAGACTGACTTAGCTGCAGCAATGCCCGATTTGGTTCGAAAGCTCGACCAAAAACGAACCAAGTACCTGAAAGAGGTTAATGCGGAGACGGTTACCTTAACCCGACGCAATTATGTTGAGCTTCTTGAGGGAGGATGGATCGAAAATGGGAGGAACCGGTTGGCAAAGCTCAAGGCTGAAATGATCCGCGATCCCTCGAATAAGCAAAAAGCCTTTCAGGTGAGTGTCTCCCAGAACCATGTCGATTTTCAAGACAAACAACTCGAACGATCCAAACGCTTAATCGAATTACATGAGGATCGTGGAACTGCTGATAAAAACTAATAACTATGAATATTCCTTGTAAAATTACCATACTTTTTCCCTTTATCGCGTCCCTTTGCTTATCAGCAAAAGCACCCAATTTTATAATTATCTATGCGGATGATCTTGGCTACGCGGACACATCGGTACAGATGATGGATACAGAGCCCTCGACCCAAAATGCTTTTATTCAAACACCCGGAATTGAACGGCTCGCTCAAATCGGAGCCCGCTTTACCGCCGCATACTCTCCATCACCTACCTGTACCGCATCCCGGATCAGTATTCAGCATGGCCAGTCGACCGCCAAGATTCAGTACCGAAATGTTTTTGATGTTTTGTCCCAAGTTCAGCGTCCAGATGGGTATGAAGCTGAAATTACCATGGCGGAAATGCTCAAGATGTCGGAAAAGAATTATATTACCGCTCATTTTGGCAAGGGATGTAGTGCTATGGGACGATTTGACGAAGCTGGGTATGATATAACTGATGAAAATCTTGGTGAACCGGGAGGGAATGGTAACGCACACGGTTCTTATTGGGATCCGATTAAGGACAAAACCCCTTTTCCTCCGGATAACCCCAAGCGGATGTATTCGCTAAAGAGAGATTCCGCTACTTTTGTAAAGGAGTACGGCGGGAAGCAGCCCTTCTTTATGATGGTCTCACATTACGCACCTCATATTCCTTTTGTCTGTACTCGGGAGGCTTTTGAACGAACTAAAAAGCGGTGGATCGCAGCAGGATATGATACTCAAGACTTGGAAGAACTAAACGATGATCCGGTTAACAACCCGAAAGGAGAAGCAAATAGAAAGATTACCTATGCAGCCATGGTGGAGGAAATGGATCTCACATTGGTCGATGTGCTTGATGCGCTTGAGCAAACAGGTGAACTTGACAATACCTACATTATATTTACCTCCGATAATGGAGGCGGGCATGCCGAAAAGCGGAAAGTTGATGGTGAAATCCGAAGGTTCAATGGTCCTTTGCAAGAGGGCAAACGTTCGATTTATGAGGGTGGAATCCGTGTGCCCACCGTAATATCTGGACCAGGGATTAAAGCGGGCTCGCAATGCGATGTGCCCATCGTACAGTGGGATTTTCTACCCACCTTTCATGACCTGAGTGGAAGTGAGGCACCAATGCCTCCGAATGTGGATGGAGGAAGTTTGCGTCAGGTATTCAAGAAAGGGAACAAGGGAAAGGTCAAGCGGGTTGCACCCGGAATTATCCATCATTACACCTGCCACTACCATCCGCCAATCAGTTCGATTATTATGGGTGATTACAAATTAATGCGTCATTTAAACTCCAATGAATTTAAATTGTTTAATTTGAAAACGGACTATCGGGAAGAAAAGAATTTAGCATCCACCATGCCTAAGAAGGTGGAGGAAATGGATCAGGCTTGCCGCAAGTATGTCAAAGAAGTGGATGGCGGAACGGCTCAACAGGTTAGGCGGGCACACCATAAACTAATGGATCATTTCAGCCAGCAGTCTATAGACGGATATAAGAAAAAGCTCGTTGCCTTGAAGCAACAGAATCTTTCTGACTTTGAAGATCGGAAGGCTG
>Ga0213863_10002327_pt1 | contig 13516 bp, 7 predicted proteins | sample PICome_8_FD_160128 | JGI IMG/M metagenome (GOLD analysis project Ga0213863, IMG submission 160128) | Coastal seawater microbial communities near Pivers Island, North Carolina, United States - PICO497 | ecosystem: Environmental > Aquatic > Marine > Coastal | place: USA: North Carolina | collected... | reverse complement strand
AAAGAAAGAAGCTTTAAAGAACGAGAACGCTCTCTTCTTCTTCTTCTTCTTCTTCTGAATGCCTCTTTCTCTCTCTCTCTCTCTCTTTGAATAAGAAGAGAAGTGTTCTACACTCTTCTCTATTTCGTGTGCTCTAAAAGTGACGATGTTTTCTCGCCTGCGCAAAAGTGTACGAGTTTTCGCCTCAAAATTATTTTTTCAGAAAAAAAATCGACAAACGAATTTCTCGACACACAGACGACAGATAAAAATAATGTACTCTTCTCATCATCATCACGCTCTTCTGTCTGCGACTGTTCCTCGTTTTTGTTGTCGTTGTTCGTCCTCAAAATCGGAGAGGAAGTTGAAGAAGTTAAGTCGACGGGAGAGCGTCTTCTTTTCTTTGGTTTTGGGGAGTTTTTTCTTCTCACCATCGAGTGATGCTGGAATGTCATCGAACTCTTTGTTGGCGTTTGCTTTTGACGACGACGATTCTGAGTACAAACTGTTTACGGGGAAAGCGTCGAACGTCTTTCAATTTGAAGTGCCCAAGGATTGGGTGATCGCCATCGACCGTCCGGTGGAAGAGAAACAGAAGAAAAAAGCAGAGACGAAAGTCGTCGTCGGACAATTCAAGACGGTAGATACGCTGTCGGTGAGATTAGAAATCGCGGACGAATCGGTGCGAAAAGCGTTCGCGCTCGCCGAGGATAAGAAAGACGCGAAATATATCGAGCAGGAGTTTACGAAGGAGGAACGAGAAGCGGCGGCGGGGAAGATTGCGCAAGATGTGATCGTAGGCGTTGAAAATAATCGGAGCGGGGTGATGAAGTTTGTGAACGTTGGAGATGAAAATGAAAACACGACGAAAAGGATCGAACGCGACGGGAAGGCATATTACGTGTTCCAATCGATTAGCGAAGTTTGCCGAGCGGAAATCACGGAGATTGGTGGCGGAAAGAAGATATGTATAGGACCTAGGGGCGATGAGATTGATACCATCGAGAGAAGAGCGATGACGGTGGTCACAGTACCAGACGCCAACGACGGCAGTTACTTCGTTTTGAAGATGAGCGCAAAGGTGGACAGATGGGAAGAGACGAAGGAAAAGTTCGAGCGCGCGGCGGAGACGTTCCGGATGTTGTGAGTAGATGTGTGATCAAAGAAAAGCGTAGAGATTAGGAAATTGCACGGATAGAAGAAGAAGTAGAATGTATTTTTACTAGTATTAATATTTATAACGTCTATTGTTGTTGTTGGTTTTTAAGATGTTCTAGAGCCGCTTTTTTATACTCCAGGGCGCAGGAATCAATGAACGTGGCGAACTCGTCGCTATCTTTGAAGGATTTTTTTACATCGTTCGATACCGCATCCTCGACTTTTCGCGAGATGTGACCGTACACTTCACCTTTGATAACATCTAATTTAGTATCATTCATCAAAGTTTTCAAAGCCGGCTTCAACTCGTCCACGTTTTCGAAAATTTTCTTCGCGCCAAAGACGTACACCCCTAATCGGGCGCGCGATAGGGAAACGACCAAACGACGCACGTCTCTGAGATGACCGACATGTTTCGTTCGCACCAACGATAATAAAACGATATCGTTTTGTTGCCCTTGATACTTATCAACGGTGGAAATTGAGGCTGGCGGTCCAAAAAGCGGGTGCGAGTCGCATCGCGCTTTGAAGACATCTCGCAAGAGATGTTTTTGCCCTCGATAGGTTGTTAAAATCGATATCGATTGCGCTGGATAGCCGCACAAGCGCATCCACTGGTACAAAGAGCATAGATACTCGGCTTCTTGGACGTTTTGGAAGTAATGCGGTTGTGGGCACGATTCCGGCGCGAACGAAGAACAGTCGATAAACTGAGCGACTTTCGCCATGCCAGCGTTGGCGAGCTGAAACCGCTCTTCCGTAGAAACGTGCGGTAAATCGTCCAGCTTCTTGTATCTCCAACTGTATAGTTTTGAGATTTGTTTTCTCGTTCTACCCTGTGCATCTAAAACGATATTTGGAACGCCGGAACGCACCAAACGGGCGAAGCAGCTTTGATCCATGTGACAAAACTTTGAAAACGTTTGGTTCTTGACCACCGGCGGTAATTGATTGTGATCGCCAATCATCACCACTCGCTTCAATCGCGCGTGACCATCGATATCTTTCGCTCTTTGCAACGCCATAGGAATGAAACTTTCAATTTCAAGGATTTGCGCGGCCTCTTCGAAGACGACGGTATCGTATTTGAAGTTTACGTCGAGAAAATCCGAGCGTTTCAACGCGGCGTAGGTGCACGTCATGGCTACGATTTTTGCCTGTTTCGTGAGCAAATATTCCGATCGGTCTTTCGGCATTTTCAAAAGCTCTAAGAAGCGACACTCTTCGAGTTCAGTGAACATTTCAACTAAATGACGAAAGCATCCTTTCGCTTTGCGAATGGCATATTCAACGTTAGCCTCCGAAGGGTCGCCAAACAAGTTCTCGTACCCTCTCGGAACATCCGCGAAAAACTTTGCAAACGGAAATTGTGTTCGAATGCGCTCGTGAGAAACTGGCGTTTCCTTGTTATTTAGAACGAGCACGGAAAATCGCTCCCATAAGGCCAGGACTTTTGATTTCCAAAAGAAGCCAGCCGTTTCGCACGTCTCCGCGGCATTCGCCAAAGTTTCATCGATACTCATGGCAAGTTTCTCGACGATTTCCAAAAGCTCTAAGCGCCTGCGCAACATGTAATCAACGCGACCAGTTCGGGAGAAGTCTTTATCTGTCGATAAATCTTCTTCACCGCGTCCGAGACGTAATAGATACCGTTCCGGAACGTCGCGAATCATAATCTTCTGAAACAAATCGTTCAACGCCGCGTTAGAGTGAGTGATGAGCACGACTCTTTGATTCGGGTTCGTATGGTACAAACAGTGCAAAATTTGAGTCGCGACATCAGTCTTACCGGTACCAGGAGGACCGACGATTAAGGTCAACCCTTCACGAACGCCAGATTTGACAGCGTCGACTTGCGTCGGCGTAAACCGAACCATGTTTTGATTCTTAACATCTTCCGGGTATGGACCTGGATCTGGCGGAACGTACGACTCGACGTTGACAACGTTACTGCTCGCATCCTCTTCGTCAATACCAAAGGTTACTTTGAACGGCGGGACGGGTGTTGCTGAATCGAAAACAATCTTCTTCCCCGGGAAGGATTCGCGCAAATGCGCTTCGTCCAAAAACGTATCTTTGAAGTCAATTTTCGTTCGCTTTTTATTGTTTTCCGAGTCTTCTAGCTCCAAGGCATCTGGAGATGCAGACGATGGATCGCCATAGCCTAAAAACACATCTTGTAACCATTCGGGCGCGTTCATATCCTGGTTCAAGCAATCGCGAATACACGCCAGAATGGCTTTAAAATTGTTCTCTTTCGGTCTTCTGCGAATGACGCAGTTGAAATTTTTGTACATCTCGTGCACTCTTGCGACATCTCCATCGAACGTTTCCAGATCGCGTTGGTACTGCGCGCAATCTACTTCTAATGTGAACACGCGATCGTAGCCGGACGGTTTCTTTGGCCCTTCGTCCATCGCATCCGGTGGCGGCGGAGCTTTGACAACTTTCGCATCTTTCAGCTGTTCCGGGAAACCTTCGTTGGCTGGGACCCCTTCTTCGTCGCGAATGTCAATAATTTCCGCACCTCGAATGTACTCGACGTTCTTCGCGTCACCATGTTTCGCGTCTTGTTTTGCATGAACAAGAAACACCACATCGAATCGTTTCAACTCATCCCATTCTTTAAAAACGTCGTCGCGAGTGGCTGAGAAGTTCAAGCGCATCTTGATTCGGACCTTGGACGGTTTTTCTTCACCAACATTGGGATTACCAATATATGTAAATTCAATAGCCTCTTGTCGCGGGTCATCTTTTGCAATCGCCATGGCCATTCGCGCCCAGCCTCGAAAACTTTTACCGTCTTTTGAAGGTTGCATGCGTCGCACTGCGTCGGAGACGTCGTCTCGAATTTCGTGCGTCGCTTCCAAGCGAAACAGGTTGAAGTTTCGTAAGAGGTAATCTGAAAAGGTCAAAAATTGTAAGTTTAACTTTGGCAACGCTAACGGTAACGATTTCATCCTGTTCTTAGCGCTCTTGTTGTTGTTTTCGTCCTTTTTCTTGATGTCGTCGAACGGAACGAGAGACTCGTCCCATAAAATGTCTTCGGTTGGATACAACGGTAATTTGTTCACCATTTCTCTTCTCGATCGACGTTTTTCAAAGTGAAACGAGATAACATCGATTAAGAATTGGTCCTGGTCCTTCTGCATAAACTCAACATCGTTGGAGTCATCGTTCGATGCTAACTTTAACTGATCGCAGCACAGTTTACGCAACTGGTCGCTTTCCAAGTTTTTCAAATGTTTCGTCAAACTCGAGCGCGTTTCAATCATTCTCGCGGAGGACAACGCGAGCTCTTTCAACTCATCCGGCCAATGCTTGAACAATAAGCGTTGAAACGCGTGAGTGACTTTTGAACGTCTGGATTCCATCTCTTCTTCGCTCAATGCGTCTCCCGTATGGTCGTCGACTTCAAAATCGTAGAAATCTTTTGCCATTTCCAAAAGCTGCTTCAACAAATTGACGTTTCCGTCGGCTCCTTCCTCATCGCTTCTCATCTCGTTTATTGTCAGGTTTGCCTTTACGAAGATGTTTGCGTCGCCTAAAATCGCACGCACAAATCGTCTCGTGGGAAGTTGCGAGAGCAAATCGACGATGAATTCGAGGTAATACGCACAAAATGCCATCGCATTCTCGCTCGCGCGTGCAACCGGTAATGTATCCAAAAACACTGTGGTGAGATTGGTCAGCCACGAGTTTCGTCGTGACTGCATCTTCGTCGGTTCTTGCTTCGCTTCCTTCTTCATCAACTTTTGCCATTTCTTTTGCACATCGACTGGCGCGGAATTGAGTTCCATCTCCAACCTTTTTTCTTCCCGAGCTTTCCATATCTGAATAGACACTAAGGGCAACGCGCTTTTACGCGCCATATCGTTCTCTAACGCATTCATTAACACGTTTAAGAAGCGAACAACCGTGGTCATTTCCACAGCAACTTCAGGACTATTCTTTGTGACGTTCTCGAACGCGACATTCGTCAACGTTTCCACGAGCATTTTCAACGCCAACGCGTTTTCGCCTTCCTCATTACCACCGTCGCCACTACCGCTACCACTACCACTACTACTATTACTCAAAGTCGCAAACGCATCCGGCACGTTCATATTTCTCGCTTTATGCACGATACATTTCGCAAACGCTAACGCGGTATTCTCGTCTGGATGTTCACTTTTACTCGTCGACGCGAGGATTTGCGGCCACACCGACCTTTCCAGAAATCCTTCGTCGATGAGTTCTTCAACCACCTTGTCCTCGCACGCGCCTCTCTTCATGGTCGTCTCGTACGTTTTCCGCACGTCATCTAAATCATTCTTCGCCGCTTTTTTATCCGCCGAAGTAGTATTAGGAGGAAGAATAGGTATAGGCTTTTTTTCCTCCTTCGTTTTTTCACCTGTTTCACCTCCTCCCGTCTTCTCCTTCTCTGGCGGCGACGACAAAAGTCTCGGTTTCTTCGTCTTCTTTTCGTCCTCTTCTTCTTCTCGAACGACGACGACATGTGTTGGTGCTTCTTCACTCTTCCCTCTTTTATTCGTCGTCTTCTCTTTCGTCGTCGTCGTTTTCGCGGCTTCTTCTTCTTCGTTTCCCTTTAACGACGACGATCGAATCACATTCTTCAATCGCGCGATTAAATCTTTCTTCAACCCATCCGTGGGTAACTTTTTCTTCTCCAGTAAAGACTTTAACTGTTTCACGGTCAGTTTGGACAAGTCCTCCTCCTCCTCCTTTTTGGACGAAGAAGGGGTGGTCCCTTTTACCGTCTTCGTCTTCAAAGTCGTCTTCTTCTTTGCTGCCGCCATTATTTTGAGTCGTTGTTTTATGGCGATTTCTCACCGGGAAAAAGCGAGAGAGAAAAAACGTTCGTTCTTCACATATGTATCCTAATACACGCTTGTATAATAACACAGAACTAAGAAGAAGAAGAAGAAGAAGACAAAGAAGAACTGAAAAAGAAAATACTAAATGTCATCCGCGGCGGTCCTCGGCATAGGCTTCGCGGCGACCGCGTTAACCGCTCGACAACTCATCCTCGCCGGCGAAGCGTGGATGCTCGCACCACCAAAATTGAAGCAATTTTACAAAGGTGGATTCGACGACCAGATGAGTCGACGAGAAGCGGCGTTGATTTTAGGGATACGAGAATCCGCCGCGAAGAATAAAGTGATGGAAGCGCACAGGAAAGTGATGATGGCGAACCATCCAGACGCGGGAGGGAGCCCGTTCGTGAGCACGAAAGTGAACGAGGCGAAAGAAGTTTTGCTCGGGAAGAAGAGTAAATCCTTTTGATTCGAGAGATGAGTTTAGTACAGATAACAACAACGCTCGCGTCATCTCAATCGACATCAATCGAGAGTCAATGCGAAGAGTAAGTAGCAGTAGATGAGTAGGATGCGTAGCATAATAGCAGCAAAGTAATACACTAATAATTTAAAACCTATTCTATTTAGAGTACAACACAAACCTCTCTCTCTTTCTCGTGCGCGCGCGGATATGATGTGATGACTCATGAGGAATTCTTCTTCTCACTTCCACCCGAAGTGTCTCTTTGTCGTTCCGTCTTTATCCCCCGTGGTCCTCCCATCTAACGCGTCTCTCCACCTCTTCTCTTGTTTCTCCAAACTCGCTCCGTCTCTTTGCGAGACTTCTTTTAATAAAACGCCCAGTCGTTGTTTGTTGACGTCCGAGACGACGCGCGCGTCTAACCCGCTTTTCGCTCGTAGTTTTGCCACCGCGTGTGCGTCCAATTGAGGATTGGTGAACTTCTGCGTGCCGTACCAGAGCAAAGTACTCGCGCCGAACGTGCTCGCGATGAAGGTGAAAAAAAGTGGACGCGAGTCCCGAGTGGATCGGACGATCGTTCGCCAAAGTGGAGAGGCTTCCCAAATGAAAGACATTCTTCTTCTTCTTCTTCTTCTCAGAAAGAGAGAGAGAGAATCACCTAATACGAAATCTTGTGACGTCGTCTCGTGTGTGTGTTGGTGCACACAAGAACAGAGAACAGAAGAAAAACAGAGAACACGGCGGTACGAGCGCGGCGAGAAGAAGTTTTTGTATGTGCACACAAATATAATATAGTAACAACAACACAACGCGTAAAATGCGTTACCGGCCAGCGGTAATCGTCCCACCGGGAATGACTTCTCTCGATCCGAAAACCTTACCCAACTCTACTAAACAAAAGAACACCGAAAAGAGAACGTAGAAACCAATCAAGCTCCATCCGAGTTTGGCGTGCAACGCGTACTCGTAATCCGATTTGCGAACGGTTAAGCTCAAGACCAAGAGTAAACTGGCGATGGAACCGACTAATAAGACTAGGACGGAGTTGCCGACTTGGACTTGGACGTCGCCGAGGACGATGTTGACGTAGACTAAACTGGCGGCTAAACCGACGAGTAAGTTGAACACCGGTCCGGCGAAGCACGCGGTGACCGCCATGGCCGCTTGGCCGGCTTTGGCAACAGCCATGTTGGAAACTAAATCGCCGACGCAGTTGGCCCAGGCCAAGACGGTGGCACCTAAAAATTCTTCCGAAATGCCCGCAATTTTCGCCAACGCGTCGATGATCAAAACCAAGTGTTCCGCGGCTAAGTGCATCCAGACGATGGAGTTGATAAAGGCCAGCATCGCAATCGGTTCCGAGGCTGCTTTCGGGCCTTCTTTTTCCAACTGCAACTTGATGCCAGTCACGACAGAGCAACCTGCAGAGATGCACAAGATCCAAAAGTACGGAGAACCTGGGAAGTTATCGCGGAACATGGCAGTCGCAGACCCAGGCGCGGCGAGGAAGAACAAAGGGGCGAAGAACGCCAACGCCGTGGTGTACCCTTTGCCTAATCGACCTTCACGAATGACTGGCATCGTCAAGGACATGACGAGAAAGATTGGTGTGGTAATTGGCGCCAACGCTTTTTGCGACGGCGTCATGTCGTCCCATTGCGCTTCGGACATGGCCCAGGCGAACGCACCTTCGAGTAAACCATCCGCGGGGCCTAATCGTAACATTTTCGGTTTCTTTCTTCGCGGTAAATCTGCGCCTTTGTTGTCGTCCGGTCCGCCTTTTTGCGAAGCCAAATCGAACAGCGGCACTTCGCGCGTTCGCGATTTCTTCTTTTTGTTACTGTTCTCCTCGTCGCCATCCAAAGTGAAGACGGGCGCGGAATCTTCGTCGTCGTCGTCGTCGTCAATGCCCTCGTCTTTGAACACCGCCAAGACGATGTACGCGGCGTACGCCGAGGCGAGTAACGTGGTGTGCCACAACGCAATCACACCTTTAATCATAATCGCAAAGACAGTTAAAATACCAATTAAGTACGCGTATACGTCTCTGTTATACGGTGCGGCAGAAACGAGGACGCCGGTTAACGATCCGTCCGAAGCGTTTTTCGTCCTGTCCATCAAAATGACAACCCCTAAGATGACCGTCGTGATGAACAAACCGGAACCTAACGCGGTAGAAACCGCCATATCGACGTCTGGCATGGTACCAGACGTGACCGCGGCGACTTGCGCGAAAACATCCGGGGCACCGTTTCCGAGTGCTAACAACGTAGCGCCGGCGACTTCGGGCGAAATTTTCAAAATCGTCGCCACTGTTTCAAGCGCGGGACAAAAGAACGCGTCCGCCACGAGCGCGAGTGCATACAAGGAAACACCCAAACCAAACGCATAAATGACGGTCGGAATAACAATACCCGCGTTCGTGCAATACGCAAATTTTAAGTACGGATACAGGTTTCCGCCGCACGCGCGCGTGTTCCTGACGTGTTTGCACTGCGCCTCTCTTGTTAGGCGCTTCTTCGGTTCGCACTTCTTCGCTTTCGACCGGGCGCCTCGTAACGCCGAGCGAACGTCGTAGCCAGATTCCAAACTATACATTGGCGTGTTTGCGACTGGTTTCGGTTCACCATTCGCGGTTGCCATTTGCTCTTCCAATTGCTCGCCTTGCGGGGAAATCCCGGTGATTGGATCCGCCACGTCCGCGGTCGGTTCCGCTAAATCAGTCGCTTGAATCTCCTCCAACGCCATCTGCATCCCTTTCTCCTGCGCAATCGCCGCTTTTTCAGCTTCAATATCTTTGATATCCTCTTTCGCCTCCTCGATGGTTTCTTCACCCGAGGCGACTAAATCAGCCGGCGAATCAAACCCGTCCCCGGTGAGCGCGTCCGGCGCCGCTCCGTAATCGTCCTCGTAATCCTCGTAATCGGCATAAAACGCCAACTCCTCCTGCGCTCTCTTCTCGAACCGCTCTTTCGCTCGGGTTTTCACGTTGGCGAAAAACTTAGCCGCTTTCTTCGCCGCAGATTTCGTAATTTTCTCGTCCACAGTTTCCCCGTCCTTCTCCGCCGCGTTCTCTTCGTCGGACTCGGCAATCACCGCGTCCGCAATCGCGTTCGCCGCAGCTGTTTCCACCGCCAATTCTTCCGCGTTCTCCGATGCGTACTCCGAGTCCGCTTTTTCCTTCTCCTCTTCCGCGATATCCTCCGCACTTTCATCGTCCGAGGTCACCTCTTCCTTCGTCGCCGGCGCCTCTTCGCTCACGTCCGCCGCGACGATAGCTTCCGACGCTTCCGCGTCCGTATTATCCTCCGATTGCTTTGCAATCACCTCCTCGACGACGGTTTCGTCTTTCGTTTGCGCGGTTGGCGTGTGCGCACGAACTACTTCCGAGTGTAACAACGAGTGTTTGGTGTTTGTCGTCGCCGTTGCCGCCGCCACTTCTCCTCCTGCGTCTTCCTCCTCGGTTTCGGTGGTGCCTTCCACGGGTATTAAATTTCTCAACTTTTTCTCAACCTCCTCCGCTTGCTCTTGATCTTCTTCTTCTTCTTGGAGTAAAAACCTCGATCTTCTTCTTCCTCTTCCTTCAAAACGACTGCTCTTGCCATCAAAACCACCGCCGAAAGCAGACGATGAAGACGACGACGAGGTTGTTTTTGTTGCCGCTGCTGCCACTTTTATTGGTGAAAATCCTCCTCCATCACCTTTCAAAACAAGAAGACAAAGAAAGAGAAGAAGAAGAGGAGGAGGCACAAAAACACCAAAACCACCACCCGATGATGAAAACGACTTTGAAAACGGGGACTTCTTCATTTTCACGCAGTTAAAACGCGTAAAGTGTGTGTGATGTGTGCGTAAAGTAGTATATATCTCTCTTCGCCCGTGTGATGCGTCGTGTGAAGAGATTATTCTCTGAAGATTAAGATGAAAAAATTGAAAAGTGGATCGCACAAACAGCAGCAAAGATGATGGATTTTGATGATGATGTTGTGTGCCTCTCTCTCTTGTTTTTTTGTTGGTTTCTTTTTGTGAGAAAGAAGAGCGCTTTTGAGAAGAAATTTGAGCACTTTTGAGCAAATTTGAGCTGTTGATGAGGAAAAAAAATTCAAAAAAAACTTTTCTCTTGTTTTTGGACGAAGAAAAGAAAATCATCATTCTCTCTCGTGCACCCATTATATATGTCATCATCATCATCATGAGAAGAGGAGGAGTAGGAGTAGGATTGGGAACTGGATCGTCGAAGAGAACGCGCGGAGGCGATGGTGGCAACGCGGTAACAACAATTTCACGGGGCAAAAAAAAAGATGGCAACGTCTTGGAGATGTTTAAGAAAACGAAAACGAAATCAATGTTGTTGTTGGAAAAAACGAAATCGTCCAAAATCATCATCATCAACGACAAAGAGAACAACGAGGACGACGATGAGGTGATTGTTTTAGACAACTCGGACGAGGACGACGACTCCCCGGACGACGTCAGAGAGAATCGACGCCGAAAGTCGCTTCGCGTGCAAACGTCGCAGCAGCAAAAACAGCGGCAAAAAGAAGAAGAAGAAGAGGATATCGCTTTGACCAGCGACGAGGAGATTGAAGACGAGACTACTAACGATAAAAAGGACACGATGAGAAGAGAGCCGGTACCGTATGAAGAAGTCTCGTCTGGGTCGGACATTGAATCTCCAGAAACGCTGAGAAGAAAGAGACAGAAGAAGAGTCAACATTTTATGAAATCGAACAACGACGAACGACGCGAACGCGAAGAGCGAGAGCGCATAGAAAACGCGAAAGCGATGATGGCGATGGAGAACATCAACAGCGCGAATAATTTAGGAGGGTCGATGGCGTGGACGAGAGAAAATGGGAGAGGGAGAGCGACTGCGCCGCCGATGGTTGGTGTAGGGAACGGACAGTTTGTCAGAGGGGAGATGTTGGCGACCATCGCGAACGGCGGGCAAAGGGAAACGCGAAAGCTGGCACCCACGCACAATACGAACGCAAAAGAAGAAGAAGAAGAAGAAGAAGAAGAAGAAGAACGACACCAACCGGCGAAGAAGAAGATAAAGCGATCGGTAGCGGCAGCAGCAGTAATAGAAGACGTAGAAACTATAGATGACGACGACGATGTTCCGACATTCGCCAGACCAAGGATGCAAACGACGAATAGAATAATCGCGAGAACGACGACATTCGCAAACAACAACATGAACACCATGGCTAGCGTTCGAACCTCGAACAAGGATACGGACATGCTCGACGCGGCAAACTACTACATATTTGGCAACGAGAGCTTTCGACCAAACCAAAGAGAAATTTGCGAAGCGTGTGTGGCAAACGAGGATGTGTTCGTGTTGATGCCCACTGGCGGCGGGAAAACTCTGTGTTACGCGCTGCCGGCGGTATGTAGCGAAGGCGTGACGATTGTCTTTTCACCTCTCGTGAGTTTAGTACAAGACCAAGTGAAGAAGCTCGTCTACGAGTTTGACATCCCATCCGTCGCACTGCTGGGTTCCGCGGGAGAAGGCGAGACGAAGAGCGTTTTGCGAGAGCTTTACAAAGAAAACCCGACGATTAAGTTACTCTACGTGACGCCGGAGAAATTCCAAGCGTCGCCGTCCTTGCGCAACGCGTTTCAGAGCTTATTCGAGAAAGGCAAACTGGCGAGATTTGTGGTGGACGAAGCGCACTGCGTTTCCTCTTGGGGTCACGATTTTCGTCCGGATTACAAAAAACTGAGCGAGTTGAAGAAACTCTTTCCGAGTGTCCCGTTAACCGGGTTAACTGCCACCGCGACGGACAAAGCCAGAGACGACGTGTTGAAGATTTTAAAAATTACGAAAACTGCCAAGAAGTTTGTCACTTCGTTCAACCGAGCAAACATCGAATTCGAAGTCAAAGCAAAGGGTGATTTAGCCGACGACGATAAGTTTGCCAAGTGGATCGCGCGAACGTTCGGTAAAAACGATAACGGCATCGTCTATTGCCTCTCGAGAGACGACTGCGTGAAAGTCGCCCAAGCGTTGAACAGCGAAAAGAGAAAGAACCCGGAAACCGCCCCTTCTGCGGTACCCTACCACGCTGGAATGACGGAAAAAGCCCGTCGGGAAGCGCAAGACGATTGGACGAAAGGTAAAGTGAGCGTGTGCGTCGCCACGATCGCATTTGGGATGGGCATCGATAAAGCGAACGTTCGATGGGTTGTTCACCATTCGCCGCCGAAAACGTTGGAAGGTTTGTACCAAGAAATCGGTCGGGCCGGACGAGACGGGTTGAAGGCGCGAGGTGTGTCTTTATACTCTCACCAAGACCTGGGACGCGTTGAAAGATTACTCAAAATGCCGCAAAAAAGTAAAGGTGGGCAAAGTAAGGCCGCTCGATTGGAAAAAGCGCTGCCTTTGTTGCAAAAAGTCAAAGACTACATGGAAGACCGGCAGACGTGTCGACGAGTCGCTTTGTTGTCGTACCTCGGTGAAACGTCGTTCACACATAACGCGTGCGGAGGCACGTGCGATAACTGTCGCCGTCGTTTAATGCGTCACCAAGGAGGCAGCGAAGCGAATAAAGCGAGACACGAAGACTTGGTATTCTTCGAAGATCTCGAGTACAAACGACCGAGAGCGGCGTCTGCCGCTGGAGGTAAGGGTAAAAAAAAACGGACGAAGTACGCCTCGAAGACCAAGAAAGGAAAGAAGAACGCGGCGTCAAAACCGAAAGGTGGTGGTGGTGGAAATTTGTTTCAAAACGCGAGCGGAGGCATGTTTCGAGTACGATCGTAATAGGATGCGTTTTACTTTAGATTACTTGTTGTTTTAAACGTTTTTTACGAATATTTTGGAAATCTGCAAGCTTTGGATAAAAAATGGAAGTGAAACGTCACAGACTCGCGCGCACAGACACACGGATACATAAATACGCACAAAATGCTTGCCACCACACACACCACTCGCGGCGCGCAAGCGACGATGGCCTCTGCGTCTTCTTCTTCTTCTTCTTCTTCTTCTTCTTCTTCTTCTTCTTCTTCTTCTTCTTCTTCTTCTTCTGTTAGAAAACAGACGAACAGAGGAAGAGGACAACCTCTCATGGCGAAGAAACAATCCTGGACGGCT
>Ga0213863_10002322_pt1 | contig 13531 bp, 9 predicted proteins | sample PICome_8_FD_160128 | JGI IMG/M metagenome (GOLD analysis project Ga0213863, IMG submission 160128) | Coastal seawater microbial communities near Pivers Island, North Carolina, United States - PICO497 | ecosystem: Environmental > Aquatic > Marine > Coastal | place: USA: North Carolina | collected... | reverse complement strand
TCAACTGAAAAAAGACATTCTAAACAATATAGAACTGCTCGAGAAAACCTTGCTCATTTAGTAGATCAAGATAGTTTTTTAGAGTTTGGTCAATTTGCAGTCGCAGCTCAACGCAGTCGTCGAGACTATGAAGAGCTTCAAGATAAAACAAATGCCGACGGTATTATTACTGGCTTTTGCTCCATCAATTCTGAATTAGTTGGACCAGAAAACTCTCAAGCAGTTGCAATTGTTTATGACTATTCAGTATTAGCAGGAACTCAAGGTGCGTTTCATCATCTGAAGCTGGATCGCATTTGTGATCAAGCTAAAAAGTTTGAGTTACCGATTGTAATTTTTACCGAGGGGGGTGGTGGCAGACCTGGAGATACTGATGTATTGATTCAGATAGCAGGATTGCATATACCTTCTTTTTCTACTTGGGCTCAACTTACTGGCAGCTCTTTAAAAATTGCCGTAAATAATGGTTATTGCTTTGCGGGTAATGCTGCATTATTTGGTTGTTCAGATTTTAGAATTGCAACCAAGACCTCATGGATTGGTATGGCTGGTCCAGCGATGATTGAAGGTGGTGGGCTTGGAGTATTTGAGCCAACAGATATTGGTCCTGTTTCAGTGCATGAGCAGAATGGAGTCGTAGACTATGTTGCTGATAATGAAGAGGAGGCAACTTTGATTGCAAAAAAACTCCTAGCTTATTTTCAAGGGCCTATCAGCGAATTTTCAGTTAAGGATCAAGAAATTCTTCGTAATATCATGCCTGAGGACAGACGTTATACCTATGAGGTTCGAGATATTATCAATACAGTGGCTGATGAAGATAGTTTTTTAGAACTTAAAAAAAACTATGGCCAAAGCATTGTCACAGGTTTTATCAGGATAGAGGGAAAGCCTTTTGCTCTCCTTGCCAGTGATTGTCAAAAACTTGGAGGCGCAATTGATTCAGTGTCTGCTGAAAAAGCTGCAGAGTTTATATCTATTTGTAATGATCACGATCTTTCAATTCTTGTTCTTGCTGATACTCCAGGATTTATGGTTGGCCCAGCGAGTGAAGAGGGCGGAGCCGTAAGAAGAATGGCGTCTCTATTCAAACAAGGAGCAAACATCAAGGTTCCCCTTGTAGCTATCTTTCTTCGTAAAGGATATGGATTAGGAGCACAAGCTTTAGTTGGAGGCAGCCTTCATAATCCAGTCTATACAGCAGCATGGCCAACAGGAGAATTTGGAGGTATGGGAATTGAAGGCGCGGTTAAGCTGGGATACAAAAAAGAATTAGAGAGTCTTGAAGATCTTAATGAGCGTAAAGAACTTTTTAATAAGCTTGTTGCTAAAATGTATGAGGTTGGTCAGGCTATTGAGGCTGCATCTTTTCTAGAAATTGATGCTGTGATTGATCCAATAGAAACAAGAAACATTGTGCTTAAAGCTTTTCAATCTGCGCAAGGAAATAGATGAAAAAAATATTTACTGCTTTATTAATTATTCTTTTGCTTTTATGGGTTCCCTACTTTATTCAAACATATAACCTTAAAACTTTAACTGCATCAGATCTTCCCAATGAGGGTGGCTGGGCCTCATTAGAAGAAGGTAATCTATATTACCGCTGGTATTATCCATTAGAACAAGCTGCCAACAAGGAAACAGTCGTTCTTGTTCATGGATTTTCAACCCCTCATTTTGTATGGGATGGAATGAAAGGCTTTTTACTAGATGCAGGCTACTCAGTCCTTGTGTTTGATCACTATGGTCGAGGGTACTCAGAGAGACCGAGGATTAAATACACCAAGGATGTTTTTGTTCAGTCTCTAAAAGGATTGCTAGATTCTCAAGAAATTTCTGAACAGGTACATTTGGTTGGTTACTCAATGGGCGGACCGATAGTTGGCCACTTTACCAATGAGTTTCCTGACATGGTTAAAAGCATGTCTTTGATTGCTCCAGCAGGATTTATGCTTGAAAATCCAACCAGGGACTGGTGGATCATGAAGCCTTTAATCGGTGAATGGTTTCTAAATGTTTTTGGCTCCAGACTGGTCTTTCAAGGGAATGAAGAAAACGATGAGCCGCCTAGGAATGACCCATTGGCTTTATCCAAAAAAGATTTTATTAAAAAAGCCGGGATACAGATGCAATATAATGGCTTTATCCATGCCTTGCTATCAACTGCCCGCAATTTCAATTTGTTTAGTACGCAAGAAATGTTTGCTGAGGTTGGAAATTTAAATAAGCCAACTCTTACTATTTGGGGAACTGATGATGGCGTTGTTCCTTTTAGAGGCAGTGCAGAGCTCATGCTTTACATTCCGCAATCCGAGTTACTGGTTTTGGAGGGAGGCAAGCATGACATTACTTACGCTGAACCCTCATTGGTTGGTATAGCTATCCGTGATTTTTTATTAACTCTGGCTAGGGCTGAAGCTTAGCAATACTTTTTTCTAACATTGCTTTTTTATTTTCAGCATCTGTAATTTTTGCTTTTTCTTTTTCCACCACTGCAGCTGGAGCCTTCTCAACAAATTGCTTGTTGGCTAGTTTAGACGAACTAATTTTAATATCATTCTCTACCACCTCGAGCTCCCTTTGAAGCCGTTCTATTTCTTCTGCAGGATCAATCAACCCCTCCAATGGAATAGCTAATTTATATCCACCCATTGTTTTCTCAATTGATTCAGCAGGGACATTATCGGTAAATTCAATTCCATCTAATTTTGCAATACCAGCAATCACTGCTTCATTTTCATGAATCACTGCTTGTATTTCAAAGTTGAGATCAGTCGAAATAATCAGGTGTAGATTCTCGTTTTTAATATTTTGATTTTCTGCTCTTATAACTCTTAGCGCAGAAATAATATTAATGATCTCATCCATATACTTTTCAGTATTATTGTCAGTTGTTCTTGCATGAACAAAGCCACTTTCAACTAAAAAGCCTGATTTTTCTGTGTTAGCCAAGTTAGCTAATTTGGAAGAGAGTTCCTCAGTAATAAATGGCATGAAAGGATGGAGTAATTCAAGGATGCTATAGAAGTTTGTAATTAAATTTCCTATTAATCTGTTGGTTTGCTCATGGTCATCAGATTTTTGAATTGCCGCTTTGTTAAATTCTATATACCAATCACAGAAATGTGACCAGACTAATTCATAGATTTCTGCTGAGGCAAGATCAAATCGATATTGTTTAATATGTGTTTGGCAATTTTCAGCAGTATGTTGAATTTTTGATCCTATCCACCTAGATAAGATATCCTCTGAGGTATCACCAGATTGATAATTGTGATTGGAAGCCTGCATTTCAATGAATCTAAAAGCATTCCAAATTTTATTACAAAAGTTTCTATAACCTTTGATTCTGCCAATATCAAAATTAATATCTCTACCTGGAGAGGCAAGGGAGTAGTAGGTGTATCGCAATGCATCAGTACCATAACTTTCGATGCCATCGGGAAACTGTTTTTTTGTTTGTTTAATAATCTTTTCTTTGAGTTGAGGCTGCATCATGCCTTCAGTCCTTTTTGCTAAGAGGTCTTCCAAAGAAACCCCATCAATTAGATCAATTGGATCAAGGATATTGCCTTTTGACTTAGACATTTTTTGCCCATTTTCATCTTTAATCAGGCCAGTGATGTAAACCTCTTTGAATGGAACCTCTTTCATGAAGTGCTTAGTCATCATGATCATTCTTGCTACCCAAAAAAAGATAATATCAAAACCTGTTACCAGGGTTGTGGTTGGATGAAAAAGTTTTAATTTTTCATTTTCTTCAGGCCATCCCATGGTGGCGAATGTCCAAAGACTAGATGAGAACCAAGTATCTAACACATCCTCTTCTTGGCGCAGCTCACCTGTAAGATGATGTTTTTCTCTTACATCTTCCTCAGAAAATCCCGCATATGGCTTATTTGATTCATCGTACCAAATTGGAATTCTATGTCCCCACCATAATTGCCTACTGATGCACCAATCTTGAATATTATCCATCCATTGAAAATATGTTTTTTCCCAATTAGCAGGCACAAATTGTATTTCTTTAGACTTCACTGCTTCAATGGCAGGTTTAGCTAAAGTTTTAGCATCCACATACCATTGATCTGTTAAGAGCGGTTCAAGAATTTGATCTGATCTATCTCCATAGGGAAGGGTGCTTTCATATTCTTCTTCAGATACCAGCAGTTTTTCTTTATCTAAATCTTTTAATATAGATTTTCGAGCCTCAAACCTATCCATGCCATGGAATTTTTTTGGAGCAACACCAACGATTTCAACCTTCTTATTAAGAATGGAAATAGGTGTAAAAGCAGCCTCATCACCAGCATGACATTGCAAGGTATCATCCATATGAAGCCCATGTCTTTTACCTAACTCATAATCATTGAAATCATGGCCAGGAGTTATTTTAACTACCCCCGTTCCAAATTCTGGGTCTACGTAGTCATCTGCAACAATAGGAACAAGTCTGTTGCATAAGGGTATTGAAGCATTCTTGCCAATTAAATGAACAAACCTCTCGTCCGATGGATTAACAGCTAACGCCATATCCCCAAGTAGTGTTTCTGGTCTAGTGGTGGCAACGGTTACGAACTCATCCGCTCCTTCGAGTTGGTACTGTATTTCCCAAATTTTAATCTTTAATTCTTTATTTATTACTTCAAGATCTGAAAGAGAGGTTTCTAGAACTGGATCCCAATTAACCAAGCGCTTACCCTGATAAATAAGGCCTTCTTCAAATAATTGTATAAACGCCTTCAAAACAGCATGCTGATATTCATCATCTAATGTGAACCTTTCAGTACTCCAATCAAGGCTTGAGCCTAAGCGTCTAAGTTGTGAGGTAATTTTGTTGCCAGAGTATTTCTTCCAATCCCAAACTTCTTTTTGAAAAGCTTCCCTACCTATATCATCCTTTGATTTGCCCTTAGCATTTAAACGTCGTTCGACAACCATCTCAGTAGCGATACCGGCATGATCTGTCCCAACTTGCCATAAGGTATTTTTACCAGACATTCGATGATATCGAATTAAGCAATCCATGATGGCATTTTGAAACCCATGCCCCATGTGCAATGTTCCGGTTACATTTGGGGGTGGAATGGCCAATGAATAAGGCTCCGATCCATCGCCTGGTTCAAACAGACCAGAATCTTCCCATTCTTGATAGAGTTTTTGCTCTATCTCAGATGGGTCATATGGCTTCTTATCCATTACCTACAAAGATCTAAAAAAGTCTTATAAATTTCCATTTAAAATTAACTCAGCTAACAATGGAACTGGTCTGCCAGTGCCTCCTTTTTTGGCACCTCCATTCCAGGCACTTGCTGCAATATCCATGTGAGCCCATTTAAAATCTTGTGTAAAGTTGGACAAGAAAGAGGCAGCATGAATAGTTCCAGCCTCTCTTCCGCCACCAATGTTTGCAAGGTCGGCAAAGTTTGTTTTGGTGCAGTGAGCATACTCTTCCCAAAGTGGCAACTGCCAAGCTCTGTCACCTGATTTCTCTCCAGCTGCTAGAATTTTGTCAGCAAGAGGTTGGTTATTGGCCATAACACCAGTAGCTGGACTACCAAGGGCAACCACCACAGCACCGGTTAAAGTTGCCATATCAATGACATGACTGGGCTTAAATTTCTTTGAATAAGTCAATGCATCACATAGCACTAATCTACCCTCGGCATCAGTATTTAAAATCTCGATGGTTTGACCTGACATGGAAGTAACCACATCACCAGGTTTAGTGGCTCGAGCAGAGGGCATATTCTCAGCACAAACTAATAAGCCTACAACATTCACCTTAGCTTTGAGTCTTGCAAGTGTTTGCATAATTCCAAATACAGATGCAGCTCCACACATATCCCATTTCATTTCATCCATAGCAGGACTTGGCTTAATTGAGATACCGCCAGTGTCAAATGTAATTCCTTTTCCTACTAATACGATGGGCTGCTTATCTTTTGCACCACCCCTATATTCAATAGTCATCATCCTAGATGGCTCATCACTTCCTTTGCCAACTGACAAATATGATCCCATTTTCAATCTTTCCATATCTCTCTCATTGAGACTAGAAATTTTTAAAGCTGGAAAATCTTTTTTAAGAGCTTTAGTCTTGCGCTCAATAATTCTTGGTGTGCAATGATTTGCAGGTAAATCTCCTAGATGTTTTGTGGCATTCATTCCTTCGCCAACAGCATGACCTAGCTTAACTGCAGTTCTAACTGATCTTAATTTTGCTGGGGTTAGTCCAGCAAATAAAAGAGTTCCTTTTTTTACTGTGATCGGTTTTACAGTTTTATTCTTGGTTGCATTAAAAGTGTAAGCTGCAGACTCAAATGTCCTAGATGCTACTTCAGCAGCCCAAACATCATCAAAATCTTTTGAAGTGGTTGAACTCATCAGATATGCAAAATCCTTTGCCTTCGATGATTTAACTAAGCCCATGATCTCCTCGTAATAACGAAGAACTAAAAAGCTGGCTGCTTTAGGATCTGGTTCTTTGATTAGTAAAATATTTTTAGCTGCGACCTTGGCTGGAGCAGGAAGAAAAATAGATTTTCTAGACCCACTATTTATTTCTTTGATTGATTCTTTAACCAATGATTGAGCGCTTGCTTGAAGACCTTTAAGTTCAGCTGCTGCTGATGTTTTTTTATTAACTGCAATAATTAAGAGATCTGTTTTAACCTTTAAAAGATCCGCAGAATTAATGCTGTTTGCTGTTAGACTTGATAAGACTTTGTAAGTCATAAACCATACTCCTGATAAAAATTACTGATAAGATATTTATTGTAATGCATCAAGATCGCTAAAGGCATGTATAAAAAGAATATTCTTGCAATTCATTTAAATTCTCAAATTTTTAAGGGTTTTACTGCAATATTATTAATCCTGACTGCATTAATTTTTTCATCAAGGCTTGTTGGTTATTTTGAGCAAGCTGCAACAGGCAGTTTAAATCCGGATATTATTTTTTCTGTCATTTTTCTCAGATTGCCTGATTTTTTGGCATTGCTCATACCCTTTGCTTTTTTTTTAAGTCTTTTGTTGGTTGTATCTGAACTTTATCAATCTAATGGAATCTACGCCTATTTCTCTGCTGGGGTATCCCGCATAAGACTTATTAAACATATAACGCCATTTTTTTTCATTACTTTAATTTCTTGCTCGCTGATCAGTGTTTATTTGGCTCCATATGGAAAGGCTCTTTCTAAAAGCTTAATAGCCGAGCAGTCTTATGAAGATAAGCTTGAAATGTTGCAACCTAAATCATTGATCAATCTTGATGAGGCTGGCAGCTATCTTTATTTTGATTCTTACGATGGCAAAGGGATGACTGGAGTAACATTTTTTATTCAAGATGATCCTTCTTTATCAATCATCAAGGCAGAACAGCTTGAAATCTCAAATCAGGACAATAATATGATTTTAGATTTTAAGAATGGATCTATTTATCCTGACTTAAACAGTGTTAACAAAATAGATGCTTCTTTTAAAGAGTTAACTCATTCTATTGGGGTTGGGCAAACATCAAGTAAATCATTCACTCTTTCAAAGCTGCTCGACTACAAAAATAATTCTAATTTTATTGAGAGCCAATGGAATGCAAGCATTCCAACTATGCTTGTAGCATTGTTGTTGCTGAGTTTTGTCTTTGGAAAAGAAAACCCTAGATCGGGGAGGGAAGGCAGTCTTGTAACTGGCGTATTAATTTATATTTTTTATTTAAGTGTTTTGGTTGCATTCAGGGAAAGTTATTCAGACAGCTCAAATTTCTTTTATTACTTCCTTTGGCCTGTGCATTTGGCATTTTTATCTTTTGGCGCTATGTTTTTTTGGTTTGATGGAAGAGTCTCATTAAATAGTTTTTTTTCTAATTCAAGAATAAAAACTATTTTAATAGTCTTTTTAATTTTTCTTTTATTGGTCTGGTTAAGCTCGTGATGAATAATATTCTTAATATCTATTCCAGGCATCTCATCAAAAGAACTTTTCTAATTTCAGCACTGGTCTGGATAGTGATGCTCTTTCTTGATTTCTCCGTCACCCTTGTCATGGAGCTTGAGAACTTAGCAGATGATAATAGTTTTATTTCAATTTTTAATGTTGTGCTATATGAGCAATTGCACAAAGGAATGCAGTACCTTGAGAGTTCTATGCTGATAGGCACATTGATAGCGCTCTCAATATTTAATCAGCAGGGCAATTTAGTTTTTTTACGCTCAGCTGGATTATCGCCTTTAAAAATTGTTTTGGTATCGGGTATAGGCCCAATAATATTATCATTGGCATTAATTTTTTTTGATGAAACATTATTTTTAGATTTATCAAAAAAATCTAAAGCAATGAATCAATCCACTGAATCTGCTGAGGTATTTCAATGGGAAATAACTGAAAAAAATTTAATTGGCCTAAAACGCATAGATAATAACCAGGCTCAGGCAATTCAAATTATAGAGTTTAACGATAAGCAAAGAATTGCTTCATCTTCTTCTTTTCAAGAGGGTAAATTTGATAAGGATCAATTGGTCATTCTAGATTCTCCAACTCAGCAAAGCTTTAATTTCCCGGCATCAGTTTTACTATCAAACAATGTCTTAGAAACCCTTTCTTTCTTCTCGTTGCTTAATTTAAAAAGAACTTATCAATCTGAAAAAGATTTGCAAAAAATTGACTCATTGATATATGCAAGAATGCTTTTGCCAGTCTCAATTATTGCAATAATTTTTTTAGCAGGCAGTCTGATGTTTGATAGTTTGCGCTCAGGGGGAGTGGGTCGACAAATTATTATAGGTATTTCATTTGGACTTATTTATGACTTAATAAAAGATTTAAGCATTGCATCATTCCTGACTTATCAATGGCCAATATTAATTGCACATCTTCTGCCTATCATGATTTTAATTGGGATCGGAACTTATAAATTTCAGAGAATCTAGTTAAACTTTTTTCAACCTAGTCTTTGAAAGAATATCATTTACTGCAAGTTTTTTTGAGTCTGCATAAATAAGGAATAGAGGCATGCCCATAAGAGCTAACATACCGCAATTAACTGAATACCTTAAAAATGTTTGCTTTAGAGTAATTCGGTCTAAATTTGGATCAGCATTAACAATTTTAAATTTCCAAACTTGCATGCCAAGAGTTTGACCATTTTTGATCCAAAAAAATGCAAAGAATAACCATCCGCTTATGAAGACCAACAAACTTCCCAGTGCTGAATGCAAGATTTCACCACCATTTAACCAAAGTGCTAAAGAGCCGACTAGAAACCAGACTCCTAGCAGCAAAAAGAAGTCATAGACTGAAGCTATGATTCTAAGAAAGGGTCCTATGTAAGGTGTTTTTTCCATTAGTTTGATATAGTATTCTCTTAAATCATAACTCAAATAATATGAATACAAGTAATACTTTTTTTGGGCATCCTATTGGATTAAGAACACTTTTTTTAACTGAGATGTGGGAGCGCATGTCCTATTATGGGATGCGTGCCTTATTGGTTTTATACATGACAGGTGCTGTTACTGGTTTTAATCCTGGCTTGGGTTGGTCTCAAGTTGAATCCCAGGCAATTTATGGTATTTATTCTGGGATGGTTTATTTTATGGTTGTTCCAGGGGGATGGATTGCGGATAATATTTTGGGACATCAAAAAGCAGTATTAATAGGAGCCTTAATAATTGCTTTAGGTCATTTTACTTTAGCCATTCCTATTGAGCAGACCTTTTTCTTAGGATTAATTTTTGTTGTACTGGGAACAGGCCTTCTTAAAGGAAATATTTCTACCATTGTCGGTCAGCTCTACGATGGTCAGGATGATAGAAGAGACTCTGGTTATACGATTTTCTATATGTCTATCAATATAGGCTCAACTTTAGGATTTTTAATTTGCTCATACTTGGGCGAGAAGATTGGTTGGCATTGGGGTTTTGGCGCTGCAGGAATAGGAATGACTTTTGGTGTAATTCAATACATCAAGCATAGACATTTATTGGGGGATGCTGGCATGCATCCTAATGAAATGCCAGATGAAAAACGCAAAAAATATACAAATTATTTAAAAGTATCTCTTGTAGCGATGTTCATGGTGATAGGAGCTGGCCTTTTTGGTTTTATTGTTATTGATCCAAGGTTTTTTGCTGAGCAATTTGCTTACTTTCTTACAATAGTCGCTGGTTTATATTTTATTTATTTATTTCTATTTGCAGGGCTAAATGCTTCTGAAAGAAAAAATTTAATTCTTTTATTTTTACTCTTTATTGGTGCGGCTGCTTTTTGGTCAGGTTTTGATCAATCCGCAGGCTCATTAAATATTTTTGCAAGAGACTATACAGATTTATCAGTTGCTGGATACAAAATTCCAGTAGGATGGCTTCAGTTTGCAAATCCAATAATTGTTGTTTTATTTGCTCCAATCTTTGCTGGTATCTGGGCTCAGCTAGCTCGAAAAAATTTAGATCCGTCTTTACCATTTAAATTCGCTATTGGACTTTTATTCATGGCATTAAGCTTCTTTGTGATGATTATTGCAGTTAATTTAGCAATTGAATCTTCTCCAGTTGGCATGCAATGGCTCTTGCTGACTTATCTCTTTCAAACATGGGGTGAGCTAGCCTTATCTCCAATAGGTTTATCTGCTTTTTCTCGTTATGGTCCTAAGCGCTACATGGGGCAAATGTTTGGTTTGTGGTTCTTGGCCAGTGCAATTGGAGGCGTGCTTGCAGGGTTGCTTGGAGGCGAGGCCTTAGACGGCGGGCTTGAGACTATTTCACCAGTCTTTGAATTTATGATTCAGTATTATCTGGTAATAGCAGTAGCATTAATTGCATTATCTTTTGTAATAAAAACTGCGAAAGACTAAGTTTTATGAGCTGAGCTGGTTGTTTGCTTCAACAAGTATTTGTTGGTAAATCTCTTGTAATTTTTCTAGGTCATTTAATGAGATTTTTTCATCTATTTGGTGAATGGTCTGATTTCTTGGCCCGAGCTCAATTACTTCAGATCCTGATGGAGCAACCCATCTTCCATCAGAGGTGCCACCTCCATTATCGATTTTAGCTTCCTGGCCGTTAATTTTTTTTAAAGCCTTTTGAACAATGGATAGCATTTCAGTTTTTTGCGTTAAGTAGGGTTGTGCATTTAAAGTCCAGTCTATTTCAAAAGTACATTTAGATTTTTCTAAAACTTGTATAAATCTTTCTTTGAGAGATTCTTGAGTGGATTCTGGAGAAAATCTAAAATTAAAGAGCATGTTTAAATGTCCCGGCACTACATTTGTAGCTCCTGTTCCAGATTCAATATTTGAAATTTGAAAGGATGTTGGATCAAAATATTCATTGCCTCCATCCCAAATGATTTGATTGAGACCTGCAATTATTGGCCCAACCTCTAAAATAGGACTTATAACTTTATGTGGATATGCAACGTGACCTTGTTTGCCTATTAGTTTCAGCTTACCGCTTAAAGATCCTCGTCGACCAACCCTCAATACATCCCCAACAATGTCAGATGAGCTCGCCTCACCAACTAAGCAGTAGTCAATGAATTGATTTTGTCTTGTAAGAGAATCTATTAAGGTGTTGATTTTTCCATCAGTTGGCTCGCCTTCTTCGTTACTAGTTAACATAACCCATATTTGAAAATTAGGTTTTGGATTATCAGCTAAAAAATTTTTTATTGATTGGATGAAAACTGCAACACTGCCTTTCATATCCGCAGCTCCTCTTCCGATTAACTCTCCATCAATAATATTTGCTTCGAACGGGTGCGATGTCCATTCTTCTTCTGGGCCAGAAGGCACAACATCAGTATGCCCAAGATAGCAAAACACTTTTCCTGAATCACCATACTTTGCTAATAGCGTTTCGCAATTTAACTCTGGAATCCTCTCTATTTGAAAGCCTAAAGGACTTAACTCTGCTTCAATAAGCTCAAAGCAACCCTCATCTTTTGGAGAGATAGATTTTATTTTAATGAGAGATTGAGCGAGCTCTAGAGCAGACATAGTTTTTAGTTTTTATGAAGAGTTTGGTTTAATGCTACCGATTTAGAGTTAATTCTTGCTTCAATGGCTCCACTTTGAGAGTTTCTAAAAAATAATAAATTATCTTGTCCTGCAAGCTCAGATGCCTTAACAATTGACCCACTCTCATTATCAGAATTATAAGTTGTAATTTTTGATCCCCCTGTTAAATAGAGGCCTGCTTCAATAATGCAATTATCGCCTATAGGGATGCCTAATCCAGAATTTGCACCCAAGAGACAGTTTTCACCAACGGATATTTTTACATTGTTGCCCCCTGAGAGGGTTCCCATTGTGCTGCAGCCACCTCCTAAATCAGAGTTCTTGCCAACCACAACGCCTGCAGAGATTCTTCCTTCTATCATTGCTGATCCAAGCGTCCCTGCATTAAAATTTACAAAGCCCTCATGCATCACTGTTGTTCCTTCGCTTAAGTAGGCACCAAGCCTTACTCTACTTGCATCTGCAATACGAACTCCGGGAGGGATAATATAGTCTGTTAAGCAAGGAAATTTGTCGATCGATTTAATTTCAAATGCCTGATTATTTGCTTTTGCAGACAGAATTTTTTCTTCAATTTCACCTAGTTCCACTGGTCCCTGGTTAGTCCAAGCAACATTTAAGAGAGAATCAAAAAGGTTATCAAGATTTAATGAATTAGGTAAAAAATGCTTATATGAAATTAGATGCAGTTTTAAATATGCTTCTTCAATGCATTCAATGGGATGGTTATCTAAGATTCTGCATAAGACTAAAGTTTTATTTTTATCAAGATTGCCAATGACTGTATTTAAATTTTTATCTTGAAGATTGAGCTGCACAACGTCATTTATTTCAGTCACATTTTGATTCATCAAGGCATCCCACTCCTCATACATAAGGCTGATTTTATCTTCACCATTTTTAAAGCTAATGCAGGGATAAAAGGTATCTAATGTATGGCCTGAGTTACCTTTAGTCGCAATGCCAAGGCCAATTAATGGGAAGTTATTCATATACTTATTATAGGCAGTCTTAATGTTAATTGCAGAGCTTAAAGCTTCTTAAGCTTCTTTTGCAACTGATTTGTTTTATTTTGAGAAATGCATAATTTAGTTTGCCCATCAATGACAGTGAAATTATCCTCTACCTTTTCTCCAAGAGTTGTAATTCTAGCTGAGTCAATGCTGATACCGTGATCTAAAAATATGTTTGCAACTTTGGAGAGTAAATTTGGTTGATCTAGAGTCTCTATGGTAATAAAACTGGCGTCTCCTTTTTTTGAAGGAGAAATATGCACTCTGGTAGGATGTTCGAAAACTTTTTTATGAGCTGCTTTTGATTTTGCAGTTGTTTTTAACTTCTCTGAAGATATCGCGTGAACAATTTTTTGTTCAATGTTTTGAATATCCCTTTGGATTAAATTGCCTCCAAGAATTTTATGCTTACAAATAAAAGTATTCATTGCATATTTCCCATCCTTGGTTGTATGAATATCTGAATCGATCGTTTCTAGTGAGAGTTGCTCAAAACTTCGAACAG
>Ga0213863_10002319_pt1 | contig 13533 bp, 8 predicted proteins | sample PICome_8_FD_160128 | JGI IMG/M metagenome (GOLD analysis project Ga0213863, IMG submission 160128) | Coastal seawater microbial communities near Pivers Island, North Carolina, United States - PICO497 | ecosystem: Environmental > Aquatic > Marine > Coastal | place: USA: North Carolina | collected... | reverse complement strand
GTCATCGGAATAATATCGTAATAAAACGAATAAACGAGAGATAGAATACTCGCCGTTAAGTTTAAGTGTAAAAAAGTATAGTTAATAGCTTTCGCATCTTTATATTTATACACGTGATTGATCTCGGGTATAAACATGATAACTATGACGACAGATCCTAGTAGGCCACATACGTCGACGATATTCATACTTACGTATAAGGGTCTTCATTTTTTTAAGTGGGTCGTTCGAGTTTATTTAGGCGTCTTTTTAATTGTATGAGTTCAAGTTCCTGATCCGTCGTCTTACGCTCGAGTCTCGTTATTTTACCTTTCATGGATATGTTTTCGTTTACTAAATGTTCCTGACGTTTTGAAAGATTCGTCGTAATTCCCGAAGGTATCGCCGGTTGTTCCGGCCAAACGGGATTTTCCGGATCTTCTGTGAGCGAAGGAAGGTCGCGTAAGGCTTTGCGGTACGTGAGCCATTGTTGGTACGAGTCATCGTGGATCTGGTAATCCGTGGAAAACACCCAATCCACCTCGGCGAGGCGCCTGTTGCGTAATAACCGAATGAGTTCCATCGGATCCATCTCGTCGTATGCTGTCGTGGGTATCATTTATTATACCTTCACAATTTTTATCCAACGAGATAACCACTGAAACCGTTGTGTCTATCACCTCCTAGGTAAAACGCATAATTGCTAGACGGTAAATACATCCCAAGAGTGTCACCGGCGTTCATCGGTACTATCCATTCACCCGCCCCGCAGTATACGCTATATGGCCCCCGCGCCCAATACGAACCATTTAACCAAGGCCTTACCCAGAAAGGTCTACTGACACTTTCACCGTACCCGTAACAGTGAAATTTATATGCACCGGTGATCGGAGCTGTAAATAAACCTGTGGATGCATCGTAACAGGCACCCCTGTTATATAACGCATCGTTGAAAACTGCGACCCCGGGGCCTCTGGATAGACTCGAAGCGTTGCTCAGTTCCGCGTAAAAGGCGGGTTTTTGATTCGTGATCACGCCATCAACGTTCAAGTTCCCCCTCACGTCCAATTGGGCTTCAGGGACTTTCCCGATCCCGACGGCCGTGTCGCTGATGACCATGGACCGCCCGGTTCGGCCCAAGTTGTAGAGTTTCTTGACCTCTGAGTTTTCAAGGGCGGCCTTGTAGAGTTTGAAGTTGGACATCTTACCGTCCCAAGTGTAATTAGTATTAACTGTAGCATTATTTATCCACGTCCCCAATATCAGATACTCACCTGTTTGAAATGAATACGTGGATGTACTCGTCACACTGGAATCTTGTGCGAGTTCAACACCATTTAACCAAAGTCTCGAATTTACAGAACCTCCACTAGAATATGCCATACATATATGATTCCACTGGTTTGCATTAAAAGTCATAGGGTATTTAGTTGCTCCACCCGCACGCCACACCTGTGCATATGCATTATAGATGGAAATTCCAGTTTCGGTTGAATTTGATACACCACCAGTACCACACAATGCGTGCTCATTATTACCAAACGTACTCTGTTCAATATCAGACCAAAACCAAAGAGATACCGAGTGCACCTGATCCCCAGAAAATCCTAATGGTGCAGTTTGAATATAATCATCCGTCCCATTAAACACGAATGCTTTATCGGCCGACGAATAATTCATATTCGTACCCTTAAACACCCCATGATTCCCCTTCCCCGAGATATCTGTGGGTGAGGAATTGACGGTGGTGTCGAAATCCAGCACCAACTTCTCCGGTATCGGGGTTTCCGTATCCACGTCGTACCGCGAAACGCGGGGAACATCGAGGGATCTCCCTAGAGTCAGCGAACCCTTATCGAGGGTCGTGGGACCGGGGGTGCCGAAATAGCGGATTTCTACGACACGCACCACAGTATCCGCACCCGTGATCTTTGTCGTTATGAATGCGTACTCGGAATAATAATTTGTATTTCCCGAAACCGTCTCATTATTTTTAACATCCGCGACACCACCGGTGAACGTGTGAACGTGCGACCATGTAGTTCCATCAGTACTTCCCCAAATTTGTCCTTCTTTAGGGGATTTTGTACCGGCACCGGTGAACTCGTAACGTTTAAGACATATTTCATAGGGTAATTTTAACGTTACCCAAGATCCATACGGTGCATTAGACACTAACCTTTCCGAACCACTCGTAGACACAGCTGGACTACCACCCGATGTAGATGTATACGTACTGGCGGCCGATTCCCAATAATCGGTTAGCGCCTCATTTTTATTAAATGGGCCGTTATTCAGTGTGCCGGAGTAAGTGCCGTCGGCTGGGTTTTTGTATCCAATGGCTTGCCAAACGCCACCACCTGACGAATTGACGGTCTTCTGCATCCATACCTCAACGGCACCAGGGAACAGGTTTAGGTCTGTAATTGAGCCAGCATAGGTTGCACCTGTAGCAGTTCCACCGACGCCGGTCCCCGAACCATACCACATCATTAATAACGAGGTTCCCGCTGGAGGGAGGATGTAGTGTACGTAGACGGTCTGATAGCCGAGGCCCGTCATGACGCTGCTAAATGGATATGCAAGATACTCGCTATCACTCATGTAAGATATAGTAGAAACCGACGATTGACAAAACACACCGTGGCCCTCCACCAACGTTTCGTAGCCCGTCAAGGCCCTAGGAGGATACTCTTGAATCCGCTCATCTCCCGCGAGTTCCAATTGGCCCGAGGGTTCGGTGACCCCCACGCCCAAGTGTCCCTTGTACAGGGTCACTTGGGACTTGGACCCCAAGAAATAGTCTTTTTGGTAATCGTAGAGTTCCTTGACCTGGTCAGCGTTCAGGGCCTTGGAGTAGAGACGGAAGTTCGCGATGGAACCGGTGAAATAACTTGTTCCAACTCCAATTTCACGCCCAACCCTGAGTTGAGCGTTTGTGGGTAATGTTCTTGTTGTTGCTGTACCAAACTGAGAAGTAGCTTCCACTTTCTTTCCATTTATGTAAAGTTCGATATCATTTATACTACTCGTGGTTCCCTTCATTACGACCACTGCATGCGTCCATTCATTTACTACCCATTCACTTGGGAAATACACACCACTACTGTAAATACTAACTAGAATATGAGTATCGTTTAAATAGAAAAATGTGGCATCTGATTCACTATAGTCACCTATACTTGATATACAGCTATAGTTAGCACCCGGAACACCTGTAGTCTGTTTAAACCAGAGTGATTTGGAAAATATCCATGCGCCATTATCATTTGTTAGAGTTGATTCTATATAATCATCCACCCCATCAAACACAAAAGAATTGTTATCCAATGTGGGTGAATGCCCCGTGACGGCTCCGGTATTCGTATTTGGGGAAAGGTCTGGAATAGGACTCTGCACTACACTTTCACCCTTCGCATCATAGTAGACCTCCAACTGGGTCCCCGTGGTCGCCGGCACGTTATACACGGTCTTTAGGGTGGTGTCTAGGGAGCCACTGCCTTCTTCGTGGCCGTAGTATTCGAGTTCGCCTAAATCAAGTTGACTATCAGCGTCGGATAAATTTTTTACGACATAGGCATAATGACTGTAAGCAACTGTAGAATTTACATACATTGTTTCTGTTACAAAGGCATTACTGAGACCTGTGAATTCTTTTAAAAATGTCCACTCGCTTCCATTGTTACTTCCTAAAAATGTAACTACACCTGGTACTCTATTTGATGGATCGTCATTATCACGTTGAATTACATGTGAAAGTTTTATAGATACGGGTAATTGGAGTTTAACCCAAGCACCATTATGTGGTGTGTTTGTAACATCGATAACACTACTGTTATTACTACCATTATATAAAAATGGGGAAGTTGTACTATAGCTATCGACGGATGTCGCTAACCATTTTGTCGTACTAATATTATCAAAAAGTTCCCATGCATAAAGTCCGGAAGATGTATTTTCTGAAGATCTGGTTACTACATACCCACCCTGTGAAGCCGAAGTCAAAGCCACCTCCGGGTACTTCCGCAGGGGTCGATCGTGGGGTCCCGTGTATTCGGTGACCACGTTGGAATCCGATCGAATCGTGGTGACGTTTAGGTTCCCTGCAACCGTTAAATTATTCGATGCGAGAATATTATTGGACACGATGAGATCATCAGATACGTTGAGAGTCCTAACATTCGCTTCACCCCGAACATCAAGAACGAGGGTTTCTTTTCGTTCATACGAATAAGCCGCTTCATTTCCCGAAGCGCCTATGAGTGCGTATATTCCATCACCCGAAATAGAAACAGATCGACCAAATACGTGTCCAGACGCAGTATCACTCGCCGTTTCTATACCGAGTTCAGTCCATACAGATCCCGCATTTTTAAAGGTATACGCCTTTTCACTTCCAGGTGCGCCCACGATTCCGTAGGACCCATCGGAACTTAAGGAAACCGCACTTCCAAAGGCATCTCCGGATGCGGCGTCAGATGCGGTTATGATAGCATTTTGCGACCATCCCGATCCGGCGCGTTCGTACGAATAGGCTTTACCGTTTCCTCCCGTCGCACCTATGAGTGCGCGTGAACCATCGGTAGAAAGAGCGACAGAGTAGCCGAACGAATCACTTTCTGTTATTTTCGCTTGTTGACTCCAAAGATACGCACCGGTACGTTTGAACACGTACGCGGTATGCTGCGCGTGTGCGCCCAATAAAGCGTAAAGACCATCTCCAGAAATAGCGACAGAAAACCCTAAACTGAACCCTGTGAGTGCTATTTTCACACCCGCATCCCATGTGGTTGTTCCAGTTCGCCTAAATATCCACGCGGCGCTTTGCCCTGTCGCACCTACGATCGCATAGGATCCATCATCAGATATAGATACGGATGCACCGTACCCCGTAGTCACAGATATACCCGCGGCTGTTAGTGTCGTTCCAGAATCCCACGTGGACCCGGAAGACCTATAAAAAACAGACGCAGACCCATTCGCGCCTACTACCGCATACGTTCCATGACTGGAAATATCGACCGCGTACCCAGTCGAAGAAAAGGTATGTTCTTGTGTCCACGTACTTCCTGAACGTGTGAACGTATACGTTTTATTTTCACCGTGCGCACCTACGATCGCATAGAGTCCGTTAGTACTCATGGCGAGTGTATTCGCAAAATAGTTCCCGGAAGAAGATACGGTCGAAGTAAATTTTTGTTTTTGATCATAATCGGCATTCGAGCCGTTATAAATAGTCGCAACGTTCGCGACGTCTAAGGATCCCTTGACTTCAACATTAGATGTTGCGACAAATGCCTTTGCCCCATTTTTAAATTCGAGTGTATTTGTGGTGACGTTACCAGTATTCGTGACCGTATGAAGTCCAGAGACACCAGAAAATGATACACCTGATATATTTAATCCCTGAGCATATACGTTTCCTGATGTCACACGAAGGTGTGCGTCGTCTATATTCAGAAACGCGTTAGGAGTCGAGGCAGACATCTATTATGAAGGGAGGTTTTTTTAAATGAAAAAAAATTAGATTAACCGCTATACTGTAAACCGGCACCGCCGACTTGATATTTAAACCTGAAATAGTCCTGTAAGAACTTTACCTGAGCCTGACTTACCATACCTCTATTACGTTTAAAAACAATCATTTCCGCATAAAACGTATCACCTACATTATGTCTATCATGCGAATGCCTATTACCCCACACTATCGCATCGGCTACGCTAGTACCCGGATCGGGAGTAACATTCGCTAAATTAGTCGTTAACGTACCTCTCGTGAGTGTCGCTATACTTATATGATTATTAGTAGTACTCCTACTTTGTGTGGCAAAGTGGACGCCCGCTTTAGTCATCAGACAGTGTACAGACGGCGTTATATCCAAAGAATCCGTTCCTAATATTCCACCGGCTGTTTTTGTGTTACCATCGTTGTATCCATAACCCCCCAACCCGTTATATAATATCAATTCTCCACCGTCTAAGGGGGGGCCAAAATTATCCCATGCAAGAGAGATTCGAGGATCACTCGTAATCGAATCAAAATAATAATCGTTATTCAATGCACTCGGAGATGTACATGCGACGAGAAAGGTAGATGTTAAGTCCCCTATTCCCGGACCTCCGAAATCATCTTTATCCCTGCTAACCATACGACTATTTGTGTTATTCCCGGACCAAAATCTTCGACCATTTATGTATTTGGTATAACAATTTGTCGCCGTTAAATAGTTATCTAGCCAATTTCCACTTTTATTATGAACATAACTAATCCCGTCACCTTCATTAAGACCCCCTTCGAGGTAACCCGTATCGTTCATATCCCACCAATAATCGGGGTTCCAACTGCGTATGGTATTTTCCATGCTCTCAAGATTGTGTATCATACCAGAACAATATAAGTCTTTGGTTATTTCGACGTTCCCACTCACCATCAAGTTAGAAGAAACGGTCACATTCCCACCCACCTCCACATTCCCACTGGCCACCAAAGAAGTGGTAGGATTCGTAAACTCTACTGTATGCGTGGTCACGTTTCCCATATCCGTCACGGCTTGTAAGTTATGACGGGCCGCCACGTTGACGACACCCATGGTCATGACACCCCCGATCGCGAGATTAGATGAAACGTAGGCGTTTCCAGTTATATATAAATTTGAACTCGGGTGGTCTGTTCCCGTGACACCTATCCCTAGACTCGTAGAGGTCGTGTCGAACATGATATTCGAAGTCGTCCCGACGAATGTTGCTCTATTCGTCCCCTGAAACTTAAGATGACCGCTGGTGGACATATCTACTATTTGGGGAGGTTTTTTCTTGCAAAGTGGGACTCGGCACTTTGGAGGAAAGTTTGTTTAAATTTCAGTTTCGTCCCATGAAACTTAAGATGACCGCTGGTGGGCATATCTACTATTTGGGGAGTTTTTTTAGCCGCAATGATACGTGCACCCGACGAAAGCTGCCTTGTGAACAGCGCTCGCTTCATCCGTCTCCACACCATCTGCGTCGAGGTATCGGATTTTATAGGCTTTTTCGGTTTCTGTTGGATGATCTTCCCATTGGATTTGGCCGTGGTCGTCTAGAATATTTTCTCCGTCTTCATCCTTCTTAATCACTTGGATGGGTTGGGTCACTGGATCAAAATCACAATCCATCGTGATTTTGGCGACCGTATAGTTTTTTAGAGAGTCCGAATCTTGTTTCTGACCGTAGCCCTTAACTGTGGAAGTTGTTATGTAGTCACCCGATTCAAGAGACCCACCTATATTCGAGACCCAAATAGCACCTTCACCGACAGAGTTGATGTAGACACGAGTATCGCCGACTTCCTTTTGAGTAATAGAAACAAAATTACCAAATGCATCTTCGCGTGTTTCTGGGTCTTCAGATGCAGAGATGACACCGAAACATTTTTTATCCTTGACCTTTGTTGACAAGGACACCACCGGAAGGGACTCGTTCGTCGTGATCGCATTCAAACCTGTCTCGATACCACCACTCATTTTGATGTACTTGTTGTTGTCCGCCGACACGATGAGACCTTCGAGGTTTTCAGCCTCGGTGAAAGGTGTGTCCTTAATAAATGTTCTGTGCTGCCCGGTGAAGTTCATTTGTCCCGACCCACTTGACAATAAGTATCCCTTGGTAGCACCTTGCCAATCGAAATCAAGGTTAGCACTAAACTTACGTATTCTCCACGTACCGCCATCGGAAGAAAGGTTTATTCCCGGTCTCGCCGAACTCATCGATGTTGATATGTAAGGTGACAGGGAGTGATTCCTTCCTATATAAATTTCACCCGCTGTTCGTACCTGAAAAGTAGTAATAGCGTCACCTGAACCATTCCTTACATCAAATTTGTATTCCGGACTCGTCGTCCCGCAGCCGAGTTTGCCTTCGTGAGTTAGAACCATCTCGACTTGTCTTGTTGGGTTGCGATAGAATCCAAAGTTCATTAGATCTTTGCTTCCATGTGAGTGATCTATAAAAGCATCCCAAGTGCCAGATCCAAATCTTATTCCCGCTGTAGAGTTCGACAGGCTTGTTTGCGTTGCTCGTATATGCTGTTCACCGGCAGCATTTCCAAGATTCACATGTAGAGAGCTATTCGGACTGACTGTCCCCACCCCAACCCTATTATTCGTGGTATCCACGAAGAGAGTGTTCGTATCCACTGCGACGTTCCCACTCACCGTTAACTCGCCACCCACTTCCACGTTCGCAGTGGTCACGATTCCCGTCGTCGCATTCGTAAATTGGACGGTATTAGATGTCACGTTTCCAATATTCACGATCTGGTCTAAATTGGAAGAAATACCTGTTATATTACTCCCGTCACCGTACAAATACCCAGCAACAACATTCCCACCCACCTCCACATTCCCACTGGCGACTAAAGAAGTCGTAGGATTCGTAAACTCTAGGGTTAAAGGTGTTATATTCCCTGTGGCCGTCACAGCCTCGAGAGAATGCTGCGCTTCCACGTTGACCGTTCCCATGATGAGCGTTCCACCGAGTTCGAGGTTTGTGCTCACGTATGAATTACCTAATACATGAAGATTCGCTTCTGGGGAATCTGTTCCAACCCCGATCTTTCCTGTTAGTGTATCGACCACGGCGTTAGAGGTATTACCGACCCCCTTAAACGTAATTTTGTCTACATCCGTGAAGACCAATTGCCCGTTGGTAGACATATCTACTATTGAGGGAGGTTTTTTTAAACGGCCAAAAGCCAACGGCTTTTGTTTGATACGAGTGGCTTCGCCACTCGGGGGTGTCTTTCTTGCAAAGTGGGACTCGGTCAGATCTTACCCTAAACTGGAAGCGATACTAAAACCAAATCAACTTTATCATCAGCATTACAATCTAAAGTTGTTGTTATTCTCCATTCTATAAAATGAATATCTTCCGTAGGTTTCCATACAAATGTTCGAGTTCTATACAAATGTGTTCCCGTTTGGTTAAAATATGCATAGATGTCTGATAAAGTTATCCAAGTTGTAGTTCCTGCTATTTTATATTGGATATTCCAAGTATTTCCACCCCCTTGTGTGCCTCTATAGCCTCCCACATTTGCAACAACAATGACACTAGATCCAGCATATATTGTACCCTCTATACTTCTTGACCAGTGTGAGTTGTTCACGGTCGGATTCATTTTATCAAAAATGGAAAAGACTTTAAAAAACGGTGATTCGATCTTGTCTGATATATTTAACATTCCTCTCACATCCAAAGCCGCCTTAGGCTCCGAAGTTCCGATCCCCAAACGCCCCGCCTTGAGGGTCATGGACAAGTCCCCGTGCCCGAAATATTCCTTCTGGTAGGCATAGAGTTGGTAGATCTCGTCGGTGGTCAGGACCCGGTTAAAGATGCGGAAGTTCGCGATTGAGCCATTTAGCGGATTGTTACCGAGAGCACCAGTCCCCCGCGCACCTATCGTGAATTCGGTATTTGCGGCTAATTGTAATGTATCTGTTCCACTTACACTCAAGTTTTGGTCAACGCCATCTAAGTAAATTTTTAAATCGATGCCAGTTCTAGTAGCAACTATATGCACCCATTTATTGAGATAATCGACTCCAAAATTGGAGATTGCACCTTCTGCACCACTGAAAATGAAATAACCTAACCGATCGTCCGCTCCGACTTCTAACGCTACACTATCTTCTGGATTACCACTACCACCAGAACCTCCTAAGTTCCATAACATTCCAACAGTGCCAGATGTATTCTTTTTTAACCACAGACTCACAGTGAAATCAAAATCTCCGGTATTTGTCAGGTTACCTTTTATATAGTCTCCCGAACCATCGAAAGAGAACGATTTCACGTCATTCAATGTATCTATGGATACATCACCGTTTAGTGATCCCGTGACCGATTTTCCACTTAAATCTGCTATCGTACCCGAAATATTTGTCAGATCCTTCGCATCGTAGTAGACCTCCAACCAATCCGTGTTGGGAACGTTAGGGACAGACTTTACGGTCACATCGGTCCCGTGAGCCTCGGGGTCGTATTCGGGGGTGCCGTATAAATGTAATTCTGATATAGAAAAATGTGCTTGCCCCGTAGAAACGACAATAGTAGAGGCAGTGCCGGGTATTTTAGTCACAACTAATGCAATTCTACTATAGACCTTAGTTGAATCTACCTGAAACGTGCTAAAGGTTGCCAGAGCCACAGCAGCTTTATTTGAAAATGATTTTATATGGGACCATGTAGTTCCGTTATCGTTAGATCCCCAAAATTCAAAGTCGGTTGGGTATTGAGAATACCAATTACCACTATTTCTTGATCTTATTTTCACATGGTTTAATTGTATCGCGTTTGGTAATTGTAAAGATACCCATTCACCGTTGGGAACGTTTGAAGCGAGACGAGCCCCAGTTCCTTGTGTCGTCCCACCTGTTACGTATGTACTATGTTGTCCCGTGCTTGTACTATATGATCCAGATGAACCCTGCCAACCAGCACCCCAAGTATCATAACCATCCGTCGCTGTATTATTAAATAAATCCTGTACACCGACATAAGAACCGGTTACATGCTCGGAACTCCTGTCAATTCTATAATCATTGTAAGTTGATCCAACTGCACTACGGGGCAAAACAACCCTCGGATACTTAATAAGCTTTTTCGACCGACTAAACTCCGTGACGACGTTGGAATTAAGCTGAATCGAAGCGACGTTCGCGTCGTGGTCGCATTCGATATGTAAATTAGACGTATGACTCGAGTTCCCGGCTCCTATTTCTATGCTCATACTCTGCGTGTCGACGATGATATTCGAGGTCGCCCCGCGGTAGATGGCCTGGTTCATCCCCTGATAATCGAGTATACCGTTCTCGGCCATTTCTATTATGAAGGGAGGTTATTTTCTTACTTAAAAAAATGCTCACATGAGGAGATCCCATGATTGAGTCTCTTCGTTCCACGTGTACGTTTTATCGTCTGAAGGGTATGGAACTGGGGGTTGCCACGTACACGTATCGTCTAGGGTCCATGAAGGATACGGTTGAGGCGTCGAAAAGTTATCCTTGTCTGGGTGGTAGGTGTACCCTATCCCTGCATAATTTTTACCTTCTGTATCGTAATAGGTCCTAACCCAAGTTCCGTCTAACTCGTACTCACACCAAAGTTTACTCTTCGCTCGGATTACCCGAAGAACTTCATTGGTTTGTGTATTTATTTCTGCAAAAGAAGGCATACTTATAAGAGATATCTTAATATGACGATTCCTGAGCCACCATTTCCACCCGGGCCCGCTGAATCGCCACCACCACCACCACCGCCGCCTGTATTTGCTTCAGCGTTTTGGGCTAAATAGCCCTCGACGTCGGTCGTATTTGGAAGGGTGCGCGCACCCCCAAGACCACCACCCCCTTCTACCACACCTACACTTTGAACTTCACCGGGACTAGTATTATTTCCAGTCCACCGTCCACCCGAACCACCACCAGCGTATATTATGGATGTACCCGTAATCGAACTGGTATGCCCGGTGCCACCTGCACCCGATATACCTCCATTGGAAGTGTGGGGACTGACAGAGTTACCACCAGCACCACCAGCACCACCACCGCCGCCACCGTGACCAGCAACGGTGTCATTTCCACCCGACCCACCATCGGATCCCTGACCAGACGTACCTGAACCACCACCGTGATATGGACCACCACCACCACCCGAACCACCCGCGCTTCCCGCTCTGGATAGGACGCTGGCGTTGGAGGCGTGGTAACCGGATCCACCGCCTCCACCACCGTCAGCGCTGATGGTGGCTGCACCACTTAACCAATTAGTTATTTTAGAGGGGCTTCCATTAGTTCCATTAGCAGATGGCGAGCCGCTGTGCCCCGCTCCTCCATTACCTACAGTAACCGTATATGAACCAGGCGATTTACTTATTGTTCCAAACAGCACACCGCCAGCTCCACCACCTCCGGCATGAACACTACCACCTCCACCCCCACCGGCAACTATAAGATATTCTACATCACCACCGGTGATCATTGTAAACGTCCCCGAAGATGTGAACGTATGAATTTTGTATCCATCTGCATTTGTTATAGTACCACCTGTCGCACTGATACCAGCTATGGATAACCACACTGTTCCATTGTAGAATTCCATCTTTCCTACAGTTTCGTTAAACCGAATCATACCTGTAACCCCAGTAGGTTGTTGTGCTGTCGTACCACTCGGAAGGGTTAGAGCACCTGTTCCAGAAAAAGACCCCTCCGCCGTACTCGTAGAATCATAATCGGAATTTGTACTGGCAAATATATCCGATAGCTTTATATTAGGTTGAAATTCTTTCGCGTATTGCAGCCAGTGGGGTAATTTCATAGCACCCAAATTGACGGGTGTATACGGCTTACCTATAATATCATTTGTTATATCAGTAGTATTATCCCCTATTCCACCCACGGTTGCGAGATCTATTATTTTAGCCGGAATAAACGTATCCGAAACTTTACGTTTACGGAACGTTAATTTATCCTCCGTAGTATCGAATGAAATTTTTGCTTTATCACCGATCCATAAAGAGTTATCACTCACGTACATATCACGAATTTTGTATTCAGCGGAACCTATATCGTATTGCTCATTTGTTGAAGGAATCATATGACCTCCTAAAGAAAAGGTTCCACCGTTCATTTCAATATTAGATGAGGTTCGAAGAACTTCGACGTTTGCCGTTCCTCGAACATCTAGAGTGTGTGTAGGTGTAGACGTTAAAATACCCACGTTGGACGTAGACGTATCTACAAACAGATTAGCGGTACCTATTTCTACGTTAGCTGTCGTCTTAAACGCCGTGACTCCATTTAAAAATTGAACGGTCGACGAAGTTGTGTTGGATGAGGTTATATCCAATTGATCGAGAATAATCGATTTAGCATGAATATTTCCATCGAGTACCCTGAGGTGGGAATCGTGAATATCGAGGAACCCGTCGGTTCCGTTCATTTCTATTATTGAGTGAGATTTAAAAGAATGGCGCTAGACGTATTCATATGACCACGTGGATAGATAACGTAGTAAAACACTCTGAAACCGAACTAGGCCTTTTAGGTCTCGACCAAACGAACCTGGGTCCTTTGATCATAGACTTTATCAAGAATCTTCAACAAACGCTGGGGAACCAACCGGCCGCGATAAAATCTATCCTGAAAACAACGGCTAATCTCGTAGACCAGAAACCCGTTGCCCCCATAACCGAAACAGATTTTGTAGATGATAAGTGCACGAGGTGTTCATACATTTACAAATCCGAAGATGGGCGATACTACAATGACCGAGCGGTCGTGTTTAAAAAAAGCTACGATGACCCGAGTTCGCAATACATGTACCAGGGTCAACAAAGATCGAAACAGGAAATTACTCTACCCTATGTCTTACGCGAGGAGATTGTCCTCATCCCATGAAACTTAAGATGACCACTGGTGGACATATCTACTATTTGGGGAGGTTTTTTCTTACAAAGTGGGTTGCACTTTGGAGGAAAATTGTTTATTGGGGTGGGGTGGGCGACTCGACACTTTTGAG
>Ga0213863_10002317_pt1 | contig 13545 bp, 13 predicted proteins | sample PICome_8_FD_160128 | JGI IMG/M metagenome (GOLD analysis project Ga0213863, IMG submission 160128) | Coastal seawater microbial communities near Pivers Island, North Carolina, United States - PICO497 | ecosystem: Environmental > Aquatic > Marine > Coastal | place: USA: North Carolina... | reverse complement strand
GCTGTTTCAATGTAACGTCTGGCATCTTCGGAGTTAGCGGTGTCTCTGAAAGCTGATGTGGCAACTATCTCATAATGGCTGATGGAATTTTCTTTAAATACTTCCTCATATTCACGAATGGTTTCAACGACTTGATCTAGCTTACCTTCACTTAGATTGCCGTCATTAAAAACATCACTTCCTAGTCTTATGGGAGATCTAATTCCCTTAATGAATTCAATTGATGCAGGAGTGGTTTTAAATATTTTAGATTTAATAGCATTGGTCCCAATGTCAATGGATGCAATTTTCATTTACTCATCATCCATGTATTTGCTTAAAACCTTATATTGCTCATAGTCCAAATTATTGAACTCAACACCTTCTAACAAAACTTTATAGTTATTAATATTTTTGGACCAAGTCAGAGGTTTGAGAAGTTTTTTCTCCGCGTAATCTGTTTGGTTCAGCAGGAATCTCAATGCGGTTAAGCGCGCGATCATTTTATTATTTGCGTTAATTGCAATCCATGGAGAGAAATCAGGAGAAGTCTTCTCAAACATTTGTTCTTTATAAAGTGTAAAAGCATCCCATTTAGTCACTATGCGTTCATCATTGGGGGAGAGTTTCCAATACTTCAGCTCAGAATGCTTGCGAGCTTTCATTCGTCTTTTCTGTTGATCCTGCGATAGTGAGAAATAGAATTTAATAATCTCAACGCCCTCATCAATAAGGTTTTGCTCCCATGGGATCACCCGATTCATAAAATCTCTATATTGCTTCTCGCTACAATAGCCCATTACTGGCTCTGTTAAAGCTCGGGTATACCAAGACCTATCTAAAAAGGCGATCTCGCCTTTTTTGGGAATTACTTTTTTCCAGCGTTGAAACCAATGTGAGGATTCCCATTTTGTTGGGATGCCAAGATTCACATATTTAAAGTTTTTCGGGATTAAGTATTGAGTAAAAAATTTATAGGCAGAGCTTTTACCTGCAGTGTCTCTTCCCTCTAACACTATGCAAATTCTACGTTTGTTTTTAATAACATCTTCCTGGAGTTTAAGCAGTTCAATTTGCAGTCTTCTTTTCTCAAGTTGATAGGATTTATCATTAAGTTTTTGATATTCCTTTTGATCAAATGAAATAAGCATAAAATTTGTTAGAGACCTTGTTTATAAAGAGTTTATTTAAGGGTTATTGTATCTTGAGATTGTATTGATGAATCTAAGAATAATAAAAAATTTATCATGAGATCACAAAAGTATTAATATATCCTGATGAGCGAAGATTTAGAAAAACGTGTTCAAGAGCTAGAGGATATTTTAGCTATCCAACATTTGAAACATGCCTATCTTAATGCATGTGATGCAAAAGATGTGCAAGCTATGATTGAAACCTTTGTGATCTATGATTGCAAGATTGATTATGGCCCAGTGGGCTCTTTTACAAATAGAGACGATTTGGGAAAAGTTTTTCAAGAGGCAGCATGTCATGACTACATGCTTGAATCTCATCACGCTCACAACCCAATTATTAAAATTATCGATGCCAGCCATGCAACTGGCCATTGGTCGCTGACCTATAATTTAATTAATACCAAAGATGCATCAATCACAACTTTACTGGGTGAGTATCATGATGTGTATCAAAAAATTGATAATGATTGGTTGATCAAAGAAACAACCTTCTCAGGGCGCTCATCCTTGAACTTACAAATAGAGGAAGAGTTATTGAAGGTAATTTTTGCTGGCAGCCCTTAAGCAGGAGCTGCGATACAACTTAGCAAATAAGCATTGGCCGCTCTTACAGCTTCATTAAGACCCACATCAGTGAGGCCAGAATTTTCCTTAGTGTTCAATGAGAGGATAGAGATAATAATCTGGGTCACCACCAAAAAGACTCCCGATTTATTAAACATATTTGGTAGCCCGACAGATTTTTCTATGTGTTTCAATATTGTTTCTGCTATCTCATGAAGATCTGAACTCAAGATAGGAGGGGAGACAGTATTTTCGAGGATTAGCTTTTGTGCACCTGAATGACTTTGAAAGAATTCAATGATCGATACAACGCATTCTTTCAAACACCCTAAATAATCACCCTCTGAATTTTTGGTGAGACTTTTTTCAAGATGTGTATTGCAATCCTGAATATATCTCTTAATTAAGGCCTGCTTGATTTCATCTGGGGTTTCAAAGAATTTATAAGTAGAGGTACGTTTTAAATCTGCAAATTCAGAAATTTTTGCAATCGTGAGAGATTCAATACCACCTTCATTCAAAAGATTATTGGACGCATCTAAAATCTTCTTAATCCGCTCTACACTTCTTTTTTGCTTGGGTTTTTGCATGATTTCTTATTATCGACATTTGTTGTAAAAAAAACAAATAAATGTAGCACTTATCAATTAATTAGTGTATTGTGTCATTTATGTGACATTAATGTGTCACAAAGGAAACTTAAATTATGAATACAAAAAAAGTACTTAAGCAGCAGGGATTGCTTCCAAAAACTTCCAAAGCAAATGAAATGCAGTTGTTTGGGTTTCTCTCAATGTGGGTAGTTTTGTCTGCAGTAATTTATTTCTCTTAAAAAAAATAATTTTTTTCTTGGTTCAAGAAAAACCTCTTTCTTAAAAATTTAAATGTGCCAGTTTCTGCACGTTTACTTCATTTAATTGTTACAAAACTGCAATCTAATTTTCATCAAGAGTTTGTTTAATTAGCGTCATAAATTAATTATCACTTTTTTATGGAAACTTTGTTTTTAGAACCTTATACAATTTTACTCATCGCTGGTTTTATTGGTTTTTTTATGGCGTTTGGAATTGGTGCAAACGATGTGGCTAATTCTATGGGGACGTCAGTGGGTAGCAAAGCTATCACCATCAAGCAAGCTATTATTATTGCAGCAATATTTGAATTTCTTGGTGCTTTTCTTGCTGGCGGTGAAGTCACATCCACCATTAGAAAAGGTATCGTAGATCCACAGTTATATGTTGATGAAACTAATATCTTTGTCATTGGTATGTTATCGGCACTTCTTGCTGGTGGAACTTGGCTGTATCTCGCAAGTTTAAGGGGTTGGCCTGTTTCAACTACCCATACCATTGTTGGATCTATTGTTGGTTTTGTTTTAATTACCAAAGGGGTTGATGCAGTTTCATGGGGAAAAGTTGGTAATATTGCTATGAGCTGGGTTACTTCTCCGCTATTTTCTGGCACTTTAGCATTTGGTTTATATATATCAGCTAAAAAACTTATTTTAGACAGATCTAATCCTGGTGAAGCTGCGATAAGGTACATCCCTTTCTATAGCTTTCTTGTTGCTGTAGTTATTTCCTTGGTTACTGCAAGGAAGGGCTTAAAGCATGTTGGAGTTGAGTTCACAGATAATGAAGTCTATTTATTTATTGCAATATTCAGCTCACTAGTTGGGCTGGCAACAGCATTTTTCTTAAGAAGAAATAAACAACAGATTATGCGAGAGGGCGGCATTGAATTCGCATTTGGATTGTTAATGATTGTTTCAGCCAGTGCCATGGCATTTGCTCATGGTTCTAATGATGTTGCTAATGCAATAGGTCCATTAGCTGCAATTGTAAGCGTTGTTGATACTGGTGCAATTGGCTCAAAGGCAGCCATCAGCCCTTGGGTTTTATTTGTTGGTGCTATTGGCATAGTTTTTGGTTTAGCTACTCTTGGATCAAGAGTTATTACAACTGTTGGTAGAAAAATTACCGCTCTTACACCTAGTCTTGGATTCTCAGCAGAAATGGCTACAGCTTCGACAGTTGTAGCTGCATCCTATTTAGGGTTTCCCATCTCAACAACTCACACTTTAGTTGGTGGCGTTATAGGTGTTGGTTTGGCAAAGGGAGCAGAGCATCTTGATTTTGCATCAATCAAAAGAATTATAGCCTCATGGCTTGTAACAATCCCTGCGGGAGCTGCCTTTACTGTTTTATTCTATGTACTACTAAGAATCATTTTTGGGGTATAGATTTATGCCAAAAATATATTACTTAAGTAATTTTTTTGTTTTTTTTCTGTTTGCCATTAGTGCAAATATTAATGCAAGCATAGATCTTTATGGAAAAATAGGCTTTGATTCAAAGCATATATCTAATACAACTAATTCTGAGAAGTTTGATCTTGAAAATAATGCCTCAAAAATAGGTATTAAGGGAGACTTATTTAGCTTTAAGGAATCAAACATTAAAGTAATTTATCAAATTGAATATGAGTTTGATGTTGTTGATGGAAAGGCACGAGGTGAAGAAGGAACTTTTAAGCAACGAAATACTTTTTTAGGTTTAAAGACTAAACTTGGAACTGTTTTTGCTGGTACGCATGATACAGCTTTGAAAAAATCTCAGCTAAAAGTAGATCTTTTTAATGACCTGGCTCCAGATATTAAAAATATTCTTCATGGTGAAAATAGGTTAAAAGATTTTGTCGGCTATACTTCTCCAAAATTTCTAGATTCTGCCTCTCTTACATTAAATAAAATTAAGAGCCCGAAAGGAAATGAGCCTGATTATGAGTCTTATTCGGTTCACTACGCAGGCGATCTTTTTGATGCTGCATTTTCTGTTGATAAGATGGTAAAAGGTTACGATTCATCAAGGGCTTCATTTTTAATTCCCCTATCAAAATCGAAGCTTGGAATTATTTTTCAAGAGAGTAAAAAACTTTCAACCGGCTTAAAAAAGAAAGGCAGAGTATATAGTTACAGCAGAAAAATAAATCCCAAAGGTGAAATTAAACTTCAATATGCCTCATCCAGCATGAAAATAGAGGCAGGCAAACATTCAACTATTGGCTATGATCATAAAATAGATAAGAGTTTTAAATTATTTACTTTTTTATCAAGGATTGATTCACCCAATAAAGAAAAAAATAAAAATATTTTTTCAATAGGGCTTGAATATAAGTTTTAATTTCTTTTTGAAATTAAATAAGCTCGTTAAATTGAGTTTTCACTTTCTTCACATTCATGTAATTTTTATTCATTTAGATGAAACAATATTGCACTTTAAATGTAATTATTTTTTCACTTAATTTTTATTAAGTTTTTACATTACCTTCATAGCGGGTTCATAAAAAAATCCTAAATTAGCTTACTAATTTAAAGGAGATTTTTTATGAAATATTTTTTTACACTTTGTTTATTTTTTTTAATTAATGTTAATGCGCAAGACAAAGAAAAATATGAAGAAGTTGTTGTGGTAGGAACTAAAGCTAGTTTAATTAGCGCAATAGATAAACAACGTTTATCTGATAAGATCATTTCTGTTATTGATTCAGATGCATTAGGGGAGTTTCCTGATACTACTGCAGCAGAAGCTGTTAGAAGAGTTTCTGGAATCTCTGTAGAAAACGATCAAGGGGAAGGTAGATATGTTTCGATAAGAGGTTTAAGTTCAGATTTAAATACAATAGCCATCAATGGTGCAACATTAACTGCTCCTGAGGGCAATAGAAGCGTGATGCTTGATGGCGTGCCTACCGAACTTTTGGATAATATTGTTATTTCAAAAAGTTTGACTCCAGATCAAGATGCTGACTCTATAGGAGGCAGAATTGAATTCAATACTAAAAATCCAAGTAGCTTAGATAAAACACTGTTGAAGTTAAAATTTGATAATTCATATAATGAAAATTCTGGAAATGTAGATAGCCCCAAGATGGCATTGACCTACGGTGGAAAAATATCTGATCAATCTGCTCATGTTATAGGTTTAACTTTTGCAAGCAAGGATATTGTTTCTTATAACAATGAAACAGGGTATGGGTGGGAAACAAACTCTGCTGGTTTTAAAGAAATGAATGATGATTGGGAAATGCGTTATTACGATTTAACTAGAGAACGATATGGCCTTACCTATGATATTGATTTTCTTATAAATGAGGAAACTACCCTATATCTAAAAGCATTTTGGAATGAGTATGTAGAAGATGAGCTGCGTTGGAAAGATGAGTATGGAAAAATTACACAAACTGGTATTACTACAGGCACACTCATGGAAACATCCAGAATTCGTCATGATGCTGAAAGCAGAGTGCGCGAAGAGATTAGAACGATCCAAGCAATCAATTTTGGCGGTGATACGATCATTGGAAAATGGGACACATCCTTTCAGCTAAGTCATTCATTCGCAGAACAGGATGATACCAACAATGCAGATGTTACTTTTAGATGCTATTTAAGAGCAGGCAAAGATGAAGGCTGCACAAATCTAAAGGGCATAGATAGCAGCACTCCTCTTGGGCAGTATAATTTTAGCAATCCTCAGAAACCTTTTTTGAATGTATATCAAGAATACAGAGAGCTATATGATCCTTCTAACCTTAATTTTAAAGAATTGGAAATGGAGCGTTCTACGATCGAGGATGAAGAGTTGGCTTTTCAGATTGATTTTCAAAAAGATTCTTACTTTGGGGATTTGCCTTCCGTAATAAAGTTTGGATTGAAATATAGGTCTCGTGAAGTTACTAATGATAAGAATTTAGATTTTTATACATGGGATGGAAAAACATTGGTTGACTTTGATCCTGTGTCTATTGCATGGCCGTTTGCTGGGCAAACCTTTGCTTCTCACGCTTCAGCCGCTGCTACCGACAAATTAAAATCTCAGCTTTCTTCTATGACTCTAGATTCTCAGGAATTGTTTGTTTCAGACTTTACTGCTCAGGAAGATGTTTTATCTATCTATGCTATGACAACTATAGAGGCTGAAAATGCTTTGATCATAGCTGGAATCAGAGTTGAAGACACAGATTTTGAAGCCTCTGCCTATGACTCTGGTAAAACTCCAACTTATGGTTCTAATGACTACACATTTGTATCGCCTAATTTGACTGTTAAATATTTCCTTTCAGATAATCAACTTATTCGAGGCGCCATTTGGAGAGCCTTATCTAGGCCCAAGTTTTCTAATGCAGCACCAGTTGCTGAGGTTGAGATTGATGGTGAAGATATCAAAGGTTCTTATGGAAATCCAGACTTAGAGCCTTATGAAGCTAATAACTTTGACCTTTCATATGAATATTATGGTGATGAATTATTTTTCTTTAGTATCGGAGTGTTCTTAAAGCAAATCGAAAATGCAATTTATCCAACCTATCAAAAAACAGCAACCATCAATGGTGTTAATTTTAATGATGGTGTAAAAACTTATATCAATGCAGAAGAATCAGATATTAAGGGCCTAGAAATGACCTATCAACAAGAATTTGATTTTTTGCCTAGTCCCTTTAATGGTTTGTATTTAGCAATGAATATGACTTACACAGATGGAGACAGCACATTTGCTTTTGAAGACAATGAAAGTTTTACTACTCCATTTAGAAAGCTATCAGATCAGCAAAGAAATATCTCTATTGGTTTTGATCAAGGTAAGATTGATGCACGCCTTAGCCTCTCATCAAGAGGAGATTATTTAGATTGGCTTGCTGATGAAGAAGGGGATATAGATACCATTACATTGGGCAACTCTAGATTTGTTGATGATCATTCACAATTAGACTTTACTCTTAAGTATGAAATCAATGATAATCTCACTATCAAAGCAGAAGGAATCAATTTAACAGATGAACCTGAATACTATTACTGGGGCTATAAAGACCGCCTCTCACAATACGATGAATATGGCACAACATTCTCTGTCGGTTTTAGATATACCTACTAAAGCATTGCAGTCTCAAACTAAAGCCAGTCTTGCGCTGGCTTTATTGTTAATGTTTGCTGTTTCATGCTCTCAAGATCCAAATATTTATGCCAGTTATGAAACTCCTCCCGTTGTTACTGCCGAGGATGCTGCAGATGATCCAGCTATAGTTATCAATTTTGACAATCCAATCGATTCACTAATCTTTGGAACAGATAAAAAATCAGGCGTTTATTTATATGATCTAGAGGGTAATGAATTAAGTTATGCGCCACTGGGTAATATAAACAACATTGATGTTCGTCAACTCAATGATCAAGTATTTGTTACAGCAACCAACAGAAGCATTCAGGCCATAGAATATTGGGTTTTTAATCAAGATGATTTCTTTAACACAAGCAATCATGCTGATATTTTTTCGACAGCTATTAGGGCTTCAACCACACCATCTGCAATCAATATTTATGGTATTTGTATGGGGCTAATTAATGCCACTCCAGTTGCCTTTGTTACTGAGGACATGGGACCCAGTGTTGAGTTGTGGACTTTGGATAATGCTGCTTTGGTTGGAGCTTTTGATAATGGGGGTGAGTCAGAGGGCTGTGTGTTTGATGATGAAAACCAGGTTTTATTTATCTCTGAAGAAGAGACTAATGGAGTATTAAAGGCTTACGACCTCTCTCAGGACTTACCATTTGAATCACCAATTATTGTTGATTCTCGTAAAGGAAATATTGGTGGAGATCCAGAGGGTGTTGCTTTGTATAAGACTTCAGCCACAGAAGGATATGTGGTTCTCTCTTCTCAGGGCGACAATAAATATAATCTTTATGATAGAAATGCGCCCTATGCTTTTATCACCAGTTTTCAGATTTCAGATAAGGATGGCGGCATAGATGGAACATCTGATACTGATGGCATTTCTGTTTCAAGCTTTAATTTTGGTGGAGAGTTTTCTAAAGGCCTGATGGTAGCTCAGGACGGTTACAACTATGATGGCGATGAACTGAAGAATCAAAACTTTAAAATTATTTCCTTCAAAGAGGTCTTAAAGAAAACCAATCAAGATTAATCTAAATTATTTTTGTTTGCTGTAATTTCATTTGTATAAGTTTCATAAACTTCTACAAACTCAGGATGAGTTAGTATCCAAAACTCATTTCTTTCAATCTTCTTAAAAACAATGGTTGCTAGGTCTTCAGGAGTCATGCCCTCTCTAACACCATCGGCAAGCCACTGAGCGTTATTCTTAGCGCTTTCATGCTGATCAATTGAGGATTCGTCAAGATCTAAGCCAAGGTGATCTCTTTCAATAATGTTGGTTTGAACTAATCCAGGGCAAAGCACAGATACACCAACCATATCATTGTCTGCTAGATCCTCATGCAAGGTTCGAGTTAAACCGACAACTGCATGCTTGGTGGTTGTATAAGGTGCCAGGGCAGGGCCAACAATGATGCCTGCCATGGAGGATGTATTAATGATGTGACAGCGCTCTTGGCTGGCAACCATCTCATCAACAAACAGATTTAAGCCATAAATTACACTCATTAAATTTACATCAATAATTCGTTGCCAGTTTTTTTGATCTGCTTTCCAGGCTCGACCCTCTAAAAAGATTCCTGCGTTATTAAACAGGAAATGAACTGTACCAAATTCACTTGCAATTTTTTCTTTCGCTTTTGAAAAGTCTTCTAAGTTAGATACATCACACTGGATGATCATGGAGGGACACTCAGCCATAAGGTCATGGGTCTCATTTAAACCATCTTCATTTAGGTCCATTAAGACAACATTCATTTGAAGTTTTGCAGCATGCAATGCTAGACCTCTGCCAATTCCACTGGCAGCGCCAGTGATTAAAGCAGTTTTGTTTGTAAAAATATCAGCTTGCAAGATACCCACCATCAATAGGGTAGTAGGATCCAGTTATATAAGATGCCTCAGATGATGCTAAGAAAAAAATTAAGCTGGCTACTTCGTCTGATGTTGCAACTCGATTCATGGGAATGCGTTGCAACATGTATTGCATGATGTTTTCATCTTTCATGAGTTCGGTATTCATGGGTGTATCAATGACTCCTGGACCAATGGCATTTGCTCTGATGTTCATGGTGGCATAGTCTTGTGCAATTGATTTGGTTAAACCCACCACTGCATGCTTCGATGCTGCATAGGGTGCTTGGGCTGCACTCGCTCTTACTCCCATGATCGAGGCAACATTCACAATTGCTCCTGCATCAATCTGTTGGGCGGTTGCCAGTTTTAAGAATTCTCGACAGGCATAAAAAGTACCATGTAAATTAATATCGATGGTTCTATGCCATTCCTCAACTGAATATTGATGCAATGGGTTCAAGGCGGGGCTGATGCCAGCACAATTAACTAGCACATGAGCTGGACGATTGTTAGCCTGTAAGTCAGCAAAAACTGTATCTATTTGAGCATGGTTGGTAATATCACAATATGCAAAATTAACATTGCAAGTATCTGATTTAAGGTTATTTACTGATTCCTCTCCAGCATCTTTATTAGCATCAAGTATCAGTACTTCATAGCCCTCATCTAAAAATCGCTTCACCGCACTCAAGCCAATGCCTGAGGCACCACCTGTGATTACAGCTAATGGTTGTATGTTTTTGTCTGCCATGGTTTTTCTATATAAAATTTACTTCTTTCATTGTATCTAATCAACTATAACGAATCAGGAGTTTACGAACAATGTTGGAATATTTTTTAGAATCATTGACAAAAAAAAACCAGTTGATACTCGTTGATTGATGGATGTATTTATAAGATAGTAAGATCTCAATGATGCATTCTGATAAGTACATACAAGCTTTGGTAGACAGCCAATCTTTTTTTGAAATTCATCAAGAAAATGTTCTTGGTGTAGAGATGGATGTTTTTAAAAATAGACCTAGATCATTGGTAGATTTTATCGAGCTTTCTGCAAGCCATGGCGAAAAACCTTATTTGATCTATCAAGATAAAGTTATAAGTTTTACTCAACATCTTACATTGGTAAAAAAAGCAGCTCATATTTTGCAATCACAACATAATGTTAAACCTGGAGACAGGGTGGCGATTTATGCTGCTAATTCCCCTGAATGGATTATATTTTTCTGGGCTACTGTGAGCATTGGTGCGATTGCTTGCGGTTTGAATGGGTGGTGGAAAGGTTCTGAAGCTATCAAGGCCATAGATGCTGCTGATCCAAATATTATTGTTTGTGATCAAAAACGGTTTGATAGGATTGCTGATCAAGTAAAGCATCCAACCCTCATTTTAGAAGACTTAGATTTATCTTCATATGAACAAGAGTTAAATTCTTTTATCCGCATAGATGAGGATGAGTGTGCCTGTCTTTTATATACCTCTGGGACAACAGGAACACCGAAGGGTGTGATGACCTCGCATCGATCCATGATTGCTAATTCAACATTACAAATGCTGCAAGGTGCTGCTGTTTCTCAGCATTCATCAAGCTATGGGATTGATTGGTCAAAGAACACACCAACCAGCTTGCTCACATCTCCTTTATTTCATGTTTCAGGTTTATCTGCGGGAGCTGTAACCAGCTTATTTGCAGGCTCTACAACCCTGGTTTATGACGGAAGATTTCTAGCAGATAAGGTAATTAAATTAATACAAAAATTTAGCGTTACTTCTTGGGGTGGAGCTGTTCCTACAGCACTTAAGAGATTGTTGGATGAGGCTGAAGCAAAAAACTTAACTCTTGAGAGTGTATTAGTTGTTGGTGGCGGAGGAGCTCCCATGCCTCCTGAACTAATCGAAAAAACAAAAGGAGTTTTTCCCAATTCTGAGTATAGTTTTGGTTACGGTTATGGGCTTACTGAATCAGGCGCCATTACTATTATTAATTGGGGTGAAACACTTAAAGCAGAACCTTCTTCACCTGGTCAATCAATGCCAAGCATTAAAATTGAATTAAGGGATGAAGAGGGTAAGTTAATTACAGCGGACTCCGTTGAGGGTGAAATACACGTTCAAAGTCCATCGGTAATGCTGGGCTATTACAACAACCCAGAAGCATCTGCTGCCGCTCTGACTAATGATCGATGGTTGCGAACAGGAGACTGGGGCTACAAGAAAGGTTCGCTTTACTTCATCTCATCAAGACGAACAGATCTGATTTTAAGAGGTGCTGAGAATGTTTACCCTCAAGAAATTGAATTAATTTTAGATTCTCACAAGGATATTGAGGAATCAGCTGTGATAGGTATACCTCATGATGATTTGGGCCAAGAAGTGATGGCGATAGTATCGACTAAAAATTCTCAGTTGAGCGATTCCGAATTATCAGCATGGGTTGGTAAAGATCTAGCAGATTTTAAAGTGCCTTCTAAATGGAAAATGATTAATACACCTCTGCCTCGAAATGCTTCCGGAAAATTAATGAAACATGTTTTAATAGATACATCTAAAAATACAATGATTGAAGAAGATGAGTAATTCAAAAGATTTGCTAAGAGCTCCCTTTGAGCTTGCGTATAACTATAAGCGCTCAAATGGGCCTGTAATGTCTAAGTTTTTTGAGGCTCTAGGAGAGCAAAAAATTTTAGGAACAAAAAGTAGTACTGGGAAAGTTTTTTCGCCCGCTGCTGAATTTGACCCTGATACTCATGAGTCTTTAAATGATATGGTTGAAGTTGGTCCCGGAGGATCAGTTGAATCGTTTAGTTGGATTGAAGCCCCACAAAATCATCATTTAATCAAAGAGCCATTTGCATTTGCTTTAATAAAACTTGATGGAGCTGACTCCTCTATGCTCCACATGATTGCGGATTGCAATGAAGCAGATTTGAGCATCGGCACAAGAGTTACAGCTGCATGGTCTGAAACTACAACAAAAAGAATTACAGATATAAAATTTTTTACTTTAGAAAAATGAGCGCAGAAGATACACCAAAAGATTATTCAGAATCACCTATTAATTTAGAATATTTTTATACAGCCGGTTCAGCCACGACCAGGTTTTTAAATCAGGTTAAAGAAGGCAATATTGTTGGCCAGGGTTGTCCAAAATGTAAAGCAGTTTACGTTCCCCCAAGAGGGAGTTGTCCAAGATGTGGAGTTGCAACTGATATAGAGGTTCCACTGACTGATAAAGGCTGCATAGAATCATTTACTGTGGTGCATATTCCTATTCCAGGAAATCCTATCGTGCCTCCTTATGTTTGCGCGATGATTAGATTGGACGGAGCCAACATATCATTTTTACATCTTATTCAAGATGTTGATATTGAGAACATAAGAATAGGCATGCGCATTCAAGCTGTTTGGAAGCCTAAAGAAGAGTGGACTCATTCTTTAGAAAATATTAAATGGTTTGCTCCTATCGATGAACCAGATGTAGATGTTGCAACATTGAGGTTCCAAGAATCATGAAAAGAGTTGCCATCGTTGGGTATGCTCAACATCCAATATTAAAAAATGCAGGAGCGTTGAATGAGGTTGAACTCATCATGCCGGTGGTGCACCAGCTCTTTAATGATTTAGGGATCAGTCAAAAGGACATAGATTTTACCTGTTCTGGCAGCTGCGATTATTTACAAGGAGCAGCTTTTGCCTTTGTAGAGGGCTTATCTGCTATTCAAACCAATCCACCAATTAAAGAATCTCACGTAGAAATGGATGCAGCATGGGCCATGTATGAATCAATGCTAAAAATTCAAATGGGTGATGCTGAGACAGCCCTGATATATGGGTTTGGTAAATCATCTCCGGGAGATTTGGATGCAATTATTTCTTTGCAAATGGATCCTTATTATATTTCTCCTCTATGGCCTGACCGAGTTAGTTTAGCGGCTCTTCAAGCCAGAGTTCTGCTTGATCAAAATGTCATTACCTCAGAGCAAATGCTCGCGACA
>Ga0213863_10002316_pt1 | contig 13550 bp, 10 predicted proteins | sample PICome_8_FD_160128 | JGI IMG/M metagenome (GOLD analysis project Ga0213863, IMG submission 160128) | Coastal seawater microbial communities near Pivers Island, North Carolina, United States - PICO497 | ecosystem: Environmental > Aquatic > Marine > Coastal | place: USA: North Carolina... | reverse complement strand
ATATGAAATTTGGGTACCGCAATGCCCAAAGCTGCTGAAAAAAGGGGCATACTGACAAATAAGGATAAAAGAAATAACATAAAACCAGTGAGTAGAAGCGAGGTAAGCAAATTAAAAAGAAGGTGTTTTTTCTTATAATGACCAACTTCATGAGCTAAAACCGCCACGATTTCGGAAATTTCCAAATCATTGATTAAGGTATCAAAAAGAGTAATTCTCTTTTGCGAACCAAAACCAGAAAAATAAGCATTTGCTTTCGTAGAACGTTTTGATCCGTCGATCACAAAAATAGCATCCAATGTAAAACCAACTTTATTCGCATATGCCTCAATGGCTGTTTTCAATTCACCATTTTCTAAAGGGGTTTGTTTGTTGAATAGGGGCACAATTAATTTCGCATAAAAAAGATTCATAACTAGGGCAAATATTGCCATTAAAACCCAAGCATACACCCAGAAATTTTCTCCGAAAATTTGAAAAAAACAAAGAATCATTGTTAGTATTCCCCCTCCTAAAAAAAAAGTAATGATCAATCCTTTTATCGTATCGATCCAAAATAAACTCCTTGTCGATTTATTAAAACCAAAACTTTCTTCAATAACAAAGGTCTTGTAATAGGAAAAAGGGATGGTCAATAGACTGGAGCCAATCATGAGTACGCCAAAGAAAATTAAAGCGCTAAGAATGGGGTGTGCTGTATAACTTTCGGAAAAATTATCAACAAGCTTAAATCCTTCCATAAAGAAGAAAAATAAAGTGAGAATTATTGAAAATAAAGAAGAGATATTTGAAAAATAAGTATTTTTTTTCTTGTATGCTTGTGATTTTTGATATTCATTTTCATCATAAATATCTGCCAATTCAACAGGGATTTGATCGTTGTAGTATCTTGTATTTAAAATGGTTACTATTTTGTCAATGATAAAATTGGTAACAATAATACCGACCAATAAATAAAAAAGTGTAGTTGCGTCCATATTATTTTATACAGTTTCGATTGTCATCGCATAGTATCTCTTTAATTTGTCATTTTGATGTTTACCGAGTATTAAGTTACATGAATAAAAGAGTATGAAATGTTTGATCCTTCTGCTATTTATTTTTCTTAACTGCATACAAAGCCGCACCAATAATACCTGCATTGTTTCTAAATTTTGCTGGTTTTACAGGGATGTCTACGGTTAAAAAGTTTTTAAATTTTTTAAACTTCTTGCTAATACCCCCACCTAAAATATACATTTCTGGCGTGTGCAATGTTTTGACATGTTGTAAAAAAAGATCAAATCTTTTTGCCCATTGCTCTAAAGATAATTCGTCTCTTTTTCTCGCAGAATCAGCAACATGCTTTTCAATAATTTCCCCATTTGTATGATAAATTCTTCCCAACTCTACATTTGGAATCAACCTTCCATTGTAAAATAGACCAGAGCCAATACCTGTCCCAATTGTAATTACAAATATTTTACCTTTCACTTCTTTTCCAGCACCCAAACTCACTTCAGCCAAACCCGCTAAATCGGCATCATTGCTCACATAAAAAGGCAACCCATTACAAGTTGTTTTAAAAAGAGTATCAATTTTAATGCCCACCCATTCTTTGCTCAGATTTCCTTTGTGTTTGCATTCCCCTTCAACGACAATCGTTGGAAAACAACAGCCTACAATTCCATTCCATTCAAAGTGAGCAACCATTTGTTTTACAACACTTGCCACTGCTTCTGGAGTGGCAGGTTTTGGTGTGCTTATTCGATGTCTCTCTGTAATTAATTCCCCAGTTTTTGTGTTTACAATTGCTGCTTTTATTCCTGTTCCTCCAATATCTATTCCTAAAACCTTCATATTAATTAAAATTTCGTTGTCTTTTTGCTTCAAATAAAACAATAGCTGCGGCTACAGATACATTCATTGAGTCTATTTGTCCCTGCATGGGTATGTTAATATTCTGTTGTGCTTTTTCACGCCAAATTTCCGTCAAACCTGTGGCTTCGGTACCAACAACAATGGCTGAAGCCTTGGTATAGTCTTCTTTGTGGTATTCGTTCGAATTTTGTAAGGTGGTGGCATACAATGGTATTTTATGCGCTGTTAGGAAATCAATAATTTCTTCTGAAGTACCTGTTCCTATCTGATTTGTGAAAATACAGCCAACGCTGGATCTAATAATATTTGCATTGTATAAATCGGTTTTGGGATCTGCAATGATTACAGCATCTATATTCGCGGCATCTGCTGTTCTTAACAAGGCGCCAATATTGCCTGGTTTTTCAGGAGCTTCTGCAACTAAAACAAGTGGTGTATCGTTTTTAAATTGAATATTTTTCAGAGCGAAATTTTGTGTTTTTACAACCGCTATAATTCCCTCTGTAGCATCTCTATATGCCAATTTTTGATAGACTTCTTTAGAAACTTCAATTCGGCGGATGTTTTCATTAAACAGATGTAAAATGTCATCTTCTGAAACAAAATCTGTATTGTACAATACAGTATCAAAAGCGTAATTGCCTTTAATTGCTAAAGAAATTTCGCGTTTTCCTTCTATTAAAAAGAGTCCTTGTTTTTTTCGTTCCCTCGCTTTTTCTTGTAACTTAAGAAGGTTCTTTATATAGGCGTTCTGTATGCTTGTTATGGCTTTCATTATTGCAAAGATACCCAATTGATAGTTGTGTGTAAAGACTAATTTTTAAGAATTAATATGCTGATAGAATCTTCTTTTTTATTTTCAATTTATATTCCAAAAAAAAAGACCCGCCAAAGCGAGTCTTTTATGGTTGTTATATTTTTTTAGTTTGTTTTGTATTTGTTGGAATAGCGCTTCCAAAGTTTGGTTTGGTGCGTTTCTAAACTAATTTTTCTTCCTTGAATGAATGCATCGGTTAAAATATTCCCTTTCATTTCTAGGGCATCTCCTTCAGAAATAAATAGGGTAGCATCTTTGCCTACTTCCAACGAACCAACAAAACTTTCAACACCCAGTATTTTAGCATTGTTCAAGGTAATCATTTTTAAAGCTTCTTCTCTTTCAACTCCATAGGCAGCATAAGTACCTGCATAAAAAGGTAAGTTTCGCGTATTCATTCGTTCCATTTGTCCTTCCATTCCAATTCCAACGGTAATTCCTTTGTCCATTAAAATTTTGGCATTTCTATAGGATAAATCGAAATCATCATCTTCACCCTCAGGAATTCTATGCGAACGTTCTATCACAACAGGGACATTGTTTTTAAGCAGTAAGTTCGCAACATTTTCTGCTCCTTTTGCATGCACCAATACTAGGTTGTGAATGCCAATTGCTTTCATATTTGTAATTGCATCTGTAATTTCTTTTTCACCATTGGCATGGATGAAAAGTTTTTGACTGCCGTTAAACAATCCTTTAGTTGCGGCAAATGGAATGTTTTCCCTTTTTTGATCGCTGGATAAATATCTTTTTGCATCTGCAAAATAGCTAACTATCTTCTGAATGTTCTCTCCATATTTTGGATCTAATTTTAAGGCGGGATCTTCTCCCATCCACCAACGTCCCCGAGTTAAACTTCCAGGCCAATTGATATGAATGGCATCGTCTTTTTTAATCGCAGCATCTTCCCAGTTCCAAGCATCAAATTGCACAACAGAGGATGTGCCCGATATGGTACCACCTCTGGGAGTTATTTGCCCCATTAAAACACCATTTGGGCGCATTGACTCAACTACTTTACTCTCTGCGTTGTAGGCAATTAAACTGCGAATATGTGGCAGCATCGAACCTACTTCATCTTCGTCATCTGTTGCTCTAACAGCATCAATTTCTACCAAACCTAAAGAAGCATTTGCTGCAATAAATCCAGGATATACATGTTTTCCTGTAGCATCTATTCGAGTGCCTTGCCGTGCTATTTTTGCAGTCGCTTTTCCAACAAAAGTAATTTTACCGTTGTTAAATATCAACAACGAATTTTCAATTACCGCACCTGTGCCCAGGTGCGCAGTTGCTCCCTCAATGGAGTAGGCTTGTGTTTGTTGTACTGCAGGTGTTTGTTGAGCTACTAAATTTCCTATCCAAAAGAAATAGAGTAAACTGTATATAAATATATTTTTCATTTTGTTTGTTTTTAAGTGCTTATTCAGAGTCACAGTGGAAGTTTCTATTTCTTTTTTTCTTTGGCATTTGAGTTGCTCCACCGCCCATTTTTGCATCCAACATCATCTTTATCAATTTGCTTTTTTCAGTTTGAATGGCCTTTCTTTTTGCCAAGTCGGACTCGATATCAAAATAAACAGCCCCATCAATAATGGTTTTTTCAGCTTTCGCATAAATAGACAAAGGATTGTGATTCCAAAGAACGACATCCGCATCTTTACCAATTTTTATACTACCCGTTCTGGTGTCTAAATGCAATAGTTTTGCAGGATTAATTGTCACCATTTTCCAAGCTTCCAATTCAGACATCCCACCGTATTTAATGGTTTTTGCAGCCTCCTGATTCAATCTTCTCGACATTTCTCTATCATCGGAGTTGATGGCTACAGTAATCCCCTGATTTGCCATAATCGCCGCATTGTATGGAATGGCATCCAATACTTCATATTTATAGGCCCACCAATCTGAGAAGGTGGAGGCGCCAACACCGTGTGCTTTCATTTTATCAGCTACTTTATAACCTTCCAAAATGTGTGTATAAGTATTGATATTAAAATCGAATTTTTCTGCGACCTTCATCAACATGTTAATTTCTGACTGTACATAAGAGTGACACGAAATGAAACGTTCTTTGTTGATGATTTCTGCCAAGGTTTCCAATTCCATGTCCTTTCGATATGGATTTCCGCTTTTCTTCAAGGCATCATATTCTTTTGCTCTCTGAAAATAATCGATAAAAACTTGTTCAGTTCCCATCCTTGTTTGAGGAAAACGAATGGTATTAGAGGCTCCCCAGTTGGATTGCTTTACATTTTCACCCAAGGCAAACTTGATGTATTTTGGAGAGTTTTTAAGCAACATTCCTGCAGCATTCTCCCCCCATTTTAATTTGATGATTGCAGATCTTCCACCAATAGGATTCGCGGATCCATGCAAAATTTGAATGGTGGTCACACCCCCTGCTAAGTTTCTGTAGATGTTCATGTCATTCGGGTTGACAACATCTTCGATGGTTACTTCTGCGGTAGAGTTATGGCCCGATTCGTTGACGGCAGACGTAGCAATGTGTGAATGTTCATCGATAATTCCAGCTGTTAAATGTTTTCCAGTTCCGTCAATGACTCTCGCAGCTTTGGCAGAAAGGTTTTTACCGATTTTTTCAATTTTTCCTTTGCTGATTAGTACATCAGTATTTTCTAAATTTCCTGCAGCTTCAGAGGTCCAAACTGTGGCATTTTTGATTAAGATTGTTTCTTGATTTGGGATTTCATAATTCCCGTACCCAACATTTGGATAGCTTACTGGAAAGGGTTTTAAATCCTTTTTTTGCTTCTTTTTGTCTTTTTTGGCCTTTTTATCTTTTTTCACCTGTTTTGCTGCAGTCCATGAAGTTTCATTGCCTGCATCGTCATAGGCAGTCCCTTGCAGGGCATTGGTAGTGTTAATAGTTTGTCCTACCAATCGAGCATATCCATTGGCTTCGTTCAGTGTAATATGAATCCAGTTATCTTTGAATGAAAATTTAGATTTCACCTTTTGATCACCCAATTTAACAGCAGCGGTTTGTTTGGCACCTTTACCAGAGATAGTAAGCGTGTAGTTGACATCGTTTAAAGCCAAGTTGTAACTACCGGTAAGATCTTTGATGTGTCGGTCATTGATTACATTTTTAGCGCCCTGAACCCAGTTTTCATAAAGGGTTGTTTTGGCATCAAAAATATCTCCCGAGGTAATGATAAAGTTCGCATGACTTCCAGGTTGTAAGTTTCCAATATTGGTGCTTCCCAACATTTTTGCTGGATTTGTGGTCAAAGCTGCCAGAGCGCTTTCTTTGCTAAAACCAAGTTCAATGGCCTTTTGTAAGTTTTTGTGAAAAGCATCCATAGACTTTAAGCTATGCATTGTAAGTGCAAAATTGACACCGTTCTTATCTAAAACTGCCAAGTTTGTAGGTTCTTGGTTCCATTTACGCAAATCGCTTAAGGGAATGTTTTTAGAAATATTTGGATTGCTTACATCATACGGTTTTCTAAAGTTGATGGGAATGATAAAATTGGCATTGGTTTTTTTAATGTCTGCAATGCGTTCAAATTCGTCACCACCACCCACAATCGTGTATTGGATCCCAAATTCGTCGCCCACTTTATCGGCTCTTAAAGCGTCTAAGTGATTCCCAGCTTCAAATATTTGAACTAAATTTTTGTTTTTATTCAATGCTGCTAAAGAAGCATCTTTATTTTTTACATGACCCTTGGCATACCAATCCGCATCCAAATAAGTCTGACGCAATAATGCCATTGCACCCATCCTAGAGGTAGGGTAGGACTGACGCGATTGCAAACTTTTTGTAAATGATAAATACTGTGCAGACGTATTTTCTAAAATTCGGTAGGCATCCGAAGCATTTGGATTTAATGCAACTAGCATTCCATTTCCACGAATGATTCCATCTTGCAAGTGCGTATTTACCACACCAAAACCTGCCTTTAAATAATTCTTTGCTTTTTTAGTATCAAATTTAAAAGATTGTGTTGCTCTGGTTTCTGGCCGTATATGATCGTTCCAGTAGTACCCATCTCTGCTTGCATCGTATTGCGGTGTTCTGTTATTGGAGCGCACTCTTTTTGGTTTTGCAATTCCAAAGTCTGCATAGATATCAATAAAGGATGGATAGATAGTTTTTCCTTTTACATCGATGATTTTAGTTCCAGTTGGAATTTGTACTTTTTTTCCAACAGCAACCACTTTACCGTCTTTAATAAGGAGGGTTCCTTTTTTAATTTTTTTTTGTGGAGTTACATAGATCGTTGCATTTTGGAAAGCAATGACAGTGTTTTTGGTAGTTTTTACGCCCGTATTTGTAGGAAAATAATCCTGTGCATTGGCAGACATTACCAACAGCAGGGAGCATAGTAAGAGTAGTTTTCTCATAAGTTTGAATTGATTTTTAACTTCGATCGACAATTTAATCAGAAGTAAGCCAGCAAAGGTAAAAATGATTTTTTTTAACAAAATTTTAAGAAAAAAAGAAATAGAAAATCGGTGAGATAAAACCACTTATTCTAAAATATGACCACTTATTCCATAAATATGACCAGTTATTTATTTACGTCTTATTTATTGAAAAATAATCCTTTAATTTATAGCACATTAAGCAGTCTAAAAGATTGTTGTTGAGCTGTTTAATTTTTTAATACCAAGTTTAAAAAAACCTCCGCTTGCGGAATAGAGCAATATAAAAATCGTGTAAATAAATGTATCACTTAAAACAAATGCCTATGTAAATAGATAATCACAAGCAGAGGAAGTGTTGCAAATGTAGCACTTTTTCTACCAATTTTTTAGAGTCTTTTAAATTGGTCCGTTCCGATAAAAACTCAAAAGAATAAAATAAAAGTTAAAATTTTATAAAATGAAAAAATTACTATTAGTTATGGTATTTCTATGTACCACAGGAACTATGATGAATGCAAATTCTTCAAGTTAAAAGTTATTGAATAATTTAGAAATAATAGAAATTCAATCTTGTGCACAATATGCAAGAGATATCATTCTTCAAGCAGCAGCAGACTATAATTTAGATATAAGTAGGGGAGGAAGTCATTTCGAAGTTATGATGGAGGCTTATCATGCAATTTATGCTGATTGTTATAACAATTAATTAAAAACGATTACAGCCAATTATTTATAACATTCATTGTTTTAAATAATTGGTTATATTTTTATAAATGTAACAAAAATAAAAAATGAAGTATTTGCAAATAACAATTCTGTTAGTATTTTCAAGTTCAATGTTCTCACAGCAAAATAGTTCTGGAGTTATTGAATATACGATTATGACCCATAAATCAGATAGTTATAAAGTGGTTTCAGAAAAAAATACAAAAATGAATTCCTTTTTATCAGAACCCTCTTACTTTACTTTAACCTTTACAAAGAATGAATCTTTATACAGTAAAAAAAATATAAAAATGAAATCGGATACCAAAAAAAATAATCGAATTGTTCATTTTTTAGATATAGTAGGTGGTGGATCTGGAATTTATCATACTGACAATATTAGAAAAAAAGTGCTTTTGCAAAAAGAAGCTTATGGTGAGTTTTTTTTAATTTCTCACAAACTAACAGAATGGGAAATAACACAAGAAATAAAAAGAATCGGAAAATATACTTGCTACAAAGCAATGGTTTTTCGGAGTATTTAGTTTCAGATTCTAAAACTTTTATTTTACCTAGAATTCTACTCTTTACTATTGGGTACAATTTGTAGTTTCTGCGCTTCCAAATAAGAAATCAATAAATCCACCACATAATTGTATGAAGCAGTTCCTTTGTCTTGCTTATTGGCTTTTAAATAGGCATTGTATCCTTTTTTCACCAAAGGTTCAAAAGGATTTTTATAGGATTCCCAGAACGCGGCACTGTTTTTAAAATCTTTAAGAATGCCTTTGTGAGTTTTTTTCCAAATTTCTGTATAGGCTTTGCGATCTCTTTTTCGGACTTCTCCAATTAAATACCCGAAAGCCATTCTATAACTTGCATACTTAAAATACAAATCGTCGGTATAATTTGCTGCTAAGAAGCCCACGAAATTGGCTTCATTTTCTGCGGCAAATCCAATCTGATGCGCCATTTCATGACAGGTAGTGGTAGGATAACCTGTTTTTGGAATTCGATCATTTACTTGCGCTTCCCCAGTGAGTGGATTGAAATAGCCAGAAGTCCCATTGAAGGTTTGTAGTAAACTCATGAAAGAGCGCTTCACCGATGGAGATTCATAGGCAAACATTGGAAAATCTTGCGCTAAATTTTGATACCCCACAACCGCCATTTGATACATTTTCTTTTCTGAATAGGGATTTTCAACTTGTATGCTATCGAAGTTGGTAATATTTTGCTGATAAAAATTCAATTGTTCAACAACATAGTAGGTAGTGTTTACTAATTGACTCGTGGTATATTCCCTTTGGTTGTAGCCTAGTGTTTCTTTCAATGGTGCACGGTAGTAGTTCAATCCCCAAAAGAGGTAAAAACAACAATAAATCCCAGATAAAATTGCTGTTAAATGCACTAATTTTGCAATCCAATTTTGAAATCGTGACTTGCACAACCGATAGACAAATCGGAGCGATGCAAACACAAGAAAGAAAAGCAGCAGATCACCTACAGAAAAAGGAATCCACCCGAATAAAAATCTCAAAAGACGCGCAATCATTGGGTAGATGCCATTGGAATAAAAATGCTCAATAAAAGCAGGGTACTGTCCAGCAATTTGCACCAATACAATCTGTACAGGCAATAAAAAAGTAAAAAAAAGATGCTTTTTTTGAATTTTCATTAGCGTAAAAATAACAAATCAAACTCGAAGTTGTTTGGTTATTAACAAGATAATAACAATTTAGTTTACAATAATTGTCAACAAATAAAAGTTAGAATTAAGAAACGCAAATCAATGTAAAAAATTACATTTGTAGTCATGGAAAAAACGAAGGAACTCGCAGGAAAAAAAGCAGACAAATCGAGAATCATAAGCCTTGAAAAAGGGAAACTTCCTCCACAGGTAGTAGAATTGGAGGAAGCAGTCTTAGGTGCAATGATGATTGATAAGAAAGGAATTGATGATGTTATTGATATCTTAATTCCCGAAGCTTTTTATGACAGCAAGCACCAAGAAATTTATGCAACAATTTTTCAATTGTTTCAGAATTCAGAACCGATTGATCTTTTAACCGTTTCCAATCTATTGAAAAAGAACGGAAAGCTCGAATTTGTCGGGGGTGATTTCTTTTTAATTCGCTTGACACAAAAAGTAGCTTCTTCCGCCCATATCGAATTTCATGCCCGCATAATTCTTCAAAAGTACATTCAAAGAAGGTTGATTTCTATTTCCAGTGAAATTATAGAAAATGCCTATGATGAGAGCACCGACGTTTTTGATTTGTTAGACGATGCTGAAGGAAAGCTTTTTGAAGTAACCCAAGGAAACTTAAAGAAGAGTTCTGAAGATGCAGGCTCTCTGGTAAAACAAGCCTTAAAGAAAATACAAGAAATTGGAAATCAAGAAGGAATGTCTGGATTGGCAACCGGTTTTACCAAATTGGATGCGCTAACCTCGGGTTGGCAGCCTTCCGATTTAGTGATTATCGCGGCCCGTCCTGGTATGGGGAAAACCGCCTTTGTAATTTCGATGGCAAAAAACATGGCCATTGATTTTAACCATGGAGTGGCAGTATTCTCGTTAGAGATGTCTTCGGTGCAGTTGATTACCCGTATGATTTCTTCAGAAACAGGGCTGACTTCCGAAAAACTAAGAAAAGGAAACCTAGCGCCACACGAATGGGAGCAACTGAACGTAAAAGTGAAAAAGCTTTCGGATGCGCCAATATTTATTGATGATACTCCCTCTTTATCTATTTTTGATTTGCGTGCAAAAGCCCGTAGATTGGTTTCACAACATGATGTAAAAATTATAGTAATTGACTATTTACAACTCATGACAGCAGGAGGAAAAGCAGGAGGAAATCGTGAACAAGAAATCTCGATGATTTCGAGAAACTTAAAAGCGTTGGCCAAAGAATTGTCCGTTCCCGTAATTGCATTGTCACAATTGTCGCGTGCTGTAGAAACCCGTGGTGGATCTAAAAGACCGCTACTTTCAGATTTACGTGAATCGGGTGCAATTGAGCAAGATGCCGATATTGTATCGTTTATTTTCCGTCCAGAATATTATGGAATGACCGAATGGGATGATGATGAACACACCCCATGTGAAGGACAAGGAGAGTTTATTGTTGCCAAACATAGGAATGGTGGTTTAGACAATATTCGTTTGAAATTTACAGGTCACTTAGCAAAATTCTCCGATTTAGAAGAAGGCTTTAGTTCTGAATTCCAATCATCTATGAATGCTGATTTTCCATCGGATGTTTTTCCAGATCAAAGGATTGAACCCAAAGATGCTTTTGGTGGGGACGATGTACCCTTTTAAACCACAAACATTTATAAAATTATAGAAATACACAATTGCATTCAAGGAATTGTGTATTTTAGTTTTTGATATGAAAAAAAGTCTTTTAATCCTAACGCTTTTGTGGATGACAAACTCGATTTGGGCCTCATTTATTTATGTGCCCATGAGTGCAGATACACAACAAAATCATTTAAAAGCCTATGGGATTGTGTATTTTGGTTTGGAATTGGGATTAAAGTCAAAGTGGTTGTTGAACTACGATGGTGGAGCCTTTCTGATTGAAAACAATACCATTATTGAAAATGAATGCAAGGTCAGAGGGGTTTCCTATCAAGTGGTTTCAGATGCCAAAGCACAACTTATATTAGAAGCAATTGCAGCCCCATCGACAAATCAGGACGCTGTTACTTTAGAGAAAGCACCCAAAATAGCAGTGTATTCCCCTAAAGATAAAATGCCCTGGGACGATGCTGTAACGATGGTATTAACCTATGCCGAAATTCCTTTTGAGGTTGTTTATGATCAAGAAGTGTTGGAAGATCAACTGCTTTTATACGAGTGGCTGCACTTGCATCATGAAGATTTCACAGGTCAATACGGACGTTTTTATGGCGCATACCGAACCGCACCTTGGTATGTAGAAGGGAAACTACGAGCAGAAAAGAAAGCAAAGGAATTGGGGTTTGCAAAAGTATCGCAACAAAAATTGGCCGTAGCAAAAAAGATTAGAGATTATGTAGTTGGCGGAGGTTTTATGTTTGCCATGTGTTCTGCTACAGATAGTTTTGATATTGCGCTATCTGCAGAAGGTGTTGATATTGCAGAAGCCATGTTTGATGGGGATGCTTCGGAAGCAAATTATCAATCGAAAATTAATGATAAAAAAACCTTTGCTTTTAAGAACTTTGTATTGGAGCGAAGACCTATGACCTATGAGTTTTCTTCCATAGATATGACCAGGAAGCGAAGAATTCCTAAAACATCTGATTACTTTTCATTGGGTGCTTTTTCTGCAAAATGGGATCCCATACCAACAATGTTAACCCAGAACCATACCAGTTTGGTAAAAGGATTTATGGGGCAAACGACTTCTTTTGATCGAAATACTATAAAATCGAATGTGATGGTTTTAGGAGAAAATACCACCAATAGAGAAGCACGATACATTCATGGAACCAAAGGCAAAGGAATGTTCACGTTTTATGGCGGTCATGATCCAGAGGATTATACCCATCGCGTTGGAGACCCAAAGACAGAATTGGATTTGCATCCTACATCTCCAGGATATCGTTTGATTTTAAACAATGTGCTCTTTCCTGCAGCAAAAAAGAAGAAAAACAAAACCTGATTTTTGGTAATCAGGACCCACCTTTCAATCTGTTCATCATTCTGTTAATAATTATCGAATAAATACTTTAGAAAACAATTTCTAATCCAATCCCTTTTGTATTTTTGTTGGCAACTAATTATAATTTAAAATGCCAACAACACAACAATTACAAGATTTTACACAGCAGGTTCGTAGAGACATTTTGCGCATGGTTCACAAGGTTAATTCTGGTCATCCAGGGGGATCTTTAGGCTGTGCAGAATTTATTACTTGTCTTTATCAAGAAGTAATGGAGTATGCAACAGAATTTACGATGGATGGTAAAAACGAAGATGTATTCTTTTTGTCAAATGGTCATATTTCACCAGTTTTTTATAGTGTTTTGGCGCGTAGTGGTTTTTTTCCTGTCGAAGAATTATCAACTTTTAGACTCTTAAATTCACGTTTGCAAGGACATCCAACAACTCATGAGGGCTTACCCGGAGTTCGAATTGCATCGGGTTCTCTAGGACAGGGAATGTCGGTTGCTTTAGGGGCTGCTCAAACAAAGAAATTAAATGGAGATGCAAAAATCGTTTATTCCTTACATGGGGACGGCGAATTGCAAGAAGGGCAAAATTGGGAAGCTATCATGTATGCTTCCGCAAAAAAAGTAGACAATATCATTTGTACAATCGATTTAAACGAGAAACAAATTGATGGTACTACAGACGAAGTTTTGTCTATGGGTAGCTTAAAAGCGAAATTTGAAGCTTTTGATTGGGAGGTTATTGATGTTGAAAAAGGAAATGATATCCAAACTATTTTAGCAGCTTTAGCTCAAGCAAAAACAATGACTGGTAAAGGAAAACCCGTATGTATCTTATTGCATACAGAAATGGGGAATGGGGTAGATTTTATGATGCATACACATGCATGGCATGGAAAAGCACCCAATGATGCACAATTAGAAAGTGCATTGGCACAAAATCCAGAAACATTAGGAGATTATTAGTCCTAAAATTTTAATACGAACAAATTTAAAAAAGAGTTTTTCATTCCGATGAAAAACTTTTTTTTGGCATTTATTTATAACAAATAATGTTAGATTACCGCTATATTTACACCAGATAAATCATGCCGTCATAGAT
>Ga0213863_10002315_pt1 | contig 13550 bp, 17 predicted proteins | sample PICome_8_FD_160128 | JGI IMG/M metagenome (GOLD analysis project Ga0213863, IMG submission 160128) | Coastal seawater microbial communities near Pivers Island, North Carolina, United States - PICO497 | ecosystem: Environmental > Aquatic > Marine > Coastal | place: USA: North Carolina... | reverse complement strand
AAACTAGGAAACGAGATATGGGAGCTTCCCAGAATACGATTATTAGCGGACTGCGGTGGCCAGCAATTGTGGTCGCAATGTGGGCCGGGCAATGGCTCTTTTTACCTCTGACCTATTCCCAGCATGAATATTTCACGGCGTTTCTGGCGGGCTGTGTGGTGGTTGCCAGTGTGATCAGTGCGTTCAGGGCCTACCTATCGCGTCAGGAACGCCGTAAAGAACGGCTTTGGAAGGGCGCAATCTGGGTGGCAGAGGGTGAAGAGTGGCAAGGGCCCTACTGCACGTCGTGTCGGGAGCGCGGGACCTACGCGCTAATGAGTAATTATGAATGCGGCAATAAGCCGACCTGTGATTACCACATCCCTCTTGTAGAGCCGCCTCCCGCCAAACCTCCGACGGCAAAATACTAACGTTAGTGTCGCTGCTTTTATCGGTTTGGGTCCGGTTCTAGCGCCATCAAAAATAGCATCGGTAATGTCTATAACCGTTGGGCGTGGGCAATTTGGTTGAGGATAGGTCACGGGAAAGCTTTCTTTTTTCGCACACCAAAAGTCCATTCTGACTTACTCAGTAGAACGGTTAGACTACGATCAGCGTTCTAACGGAAATGTTTTTTGTGTGGTGCAAAGTGTGTGTTAGATGACGAGTTTACCAACAGATTTATGCTTGAGGTTGGCCCCGTACCACCCTGTTTTTATCGAGGGTATGGGTAGCTACGATGAGCGTCAGCCCGCTCATGTCGCGGGTAGAATCGTGGAGCAATTGATAAAGCATTGGGCAATAAAACCGCCGGGCAAACCACTCATGATTATGATTCAAGGCGATCCGGCTGCAGCTCGAGGTATCTCCGCGATCACGCCACTGGTCGCGAATGATTTGGGTGTTTCAAGGTGTTTAGTGTGCCTCGATAATGCCATAGCCGACTATCACGCCGAAAATGCCGACAGAAAAAACGTGAGTCTGGAACTTCGGTACAGTCAGCTGTTACACCATCTGCCCGGTGCCCAGACCGACACCCTTAAGCGTATAGAGTGGGCCGTTGATGAGCAGCTTGACGCTAAGAACCAGCGACGTAAGGCGCTAGGCAAGCCGCAGCTTGAAGACTATTTTCGGTCATTCGCCTTGCTTCAGGAGGTCACCAAGGCGGCTTGCGCCGCTTTATGTGACGGCGTTACCGTTATTCATACCTCCGCAACAATCTCTGAATTTTCAGTAACCAGCTTCTATACAGTGGGCCTAGCACTAAATTTGGTCAATGCGGCCGATATGGTTAGCTTTGGATCAAATGGTTGTAGTGATAGTGTGGACCCACTTTAGAGATGCGCGTTTTTTTATCGCTCTTAGATCAATTAATCAGTACCTTTTTCAACCCAACAAGGAGCACCAAATGAAAACCCTTTTGCACTGTCTTTTGGCAGCCACATTACTTCCGGCATTGGCTTTGGCCGATGGCCATTCACCCTCAGAAGCACTGGTTAAAGAGGCCATCGAAACTTACTGGGATGCTAGAAATAGCAGTGACCATGAAACAGTCACGGCTATGGAAAGCCAGACCGGTTTTTTTGGCACTAACTCAGACGGAAGCTTCCACAAACCCAAGTCCACAGCATCAGCTGAAGATTGGAAAAAAAATATGGTCGGCAGCAAGGCTAATTTGCGCGTTGTTTATCCCGAAGCGACTGAAATTGCCGACGGTGTGGTTTATGCGCGCTATTACGCCGAAGGCGTAGTGGGTACCGAAGGTGATGTGTCACCTTATCGCACACGCGTCACCAGCGTTTGGGTGAAAGAGAGCGACGGTGAATGGCGCGTTAAGTCTATGCATTTTTCAGCGGCTAATTACGGTGGCATACATAAGACACAAAGCTCCGACTTTGATGACTAGACAGCGTCGATGATGAGTCAAAACTCGCGCCTGGCTATCGCTGGGCGTGAAACTATCTTCAAAACTTTAGGCTATTTGTGGATATCCGGTGCCCTGATGATATCTATGCCATTATCGGCCGTCGAATCTTCTGTAGACAGCGAGATACAGGCACTACTGGGCGAAGTGGCGAAGAGTGGATGTGATTTCAGGCGCAATGGCAGCATGCATAAGTCATCTGACGCCGCTGAGCATTTGGCGCTTAAATACAGCCGCGGTAAGCGTTACGTAAACACCACTGAAAACTTTATTGATCGCTTAGCGTCAAAGAGTTCATGGACGGGTCGTTCTTATTCGGTCATATGTGACGGAGTTGAGACAGCGAGCAGTGTTTGGCTGCACGCCAAACTCGTTGAATTGCGAAAAAGCACGCCCAATACCCGCGTTCAATAAGCCCCATTATGTTTACCATTCAACAATGGGCCCTTATTTTTGTGCGCACTCTCGCCTTGAGGGCTAACGGCAGATCATACGACGAATCGAACCGTCGCCATTGAGCTCTGGCTCGCAATTTTTAAGGCTTGAGTTCTCGATTTTGTGCCGATTCAGGTTGTTACAACCGCTAACTATCACTGTGATGGCAAGGCACAACACCACTTGTCTGACATTCAGCATGAGTGAAGCCCACTATTGACAACTGTTAAGAGAATGATCACCTGTAGAGTACCCGATGTGCTGAGGATTTGATTCCGGTGTTAGTAACGGCAACAGTCCCGCTATGGCTCGAAAGTTTAGCGCGTTTCCGAGTCTGATTCGGCCCAGACTCTGTTAGTGTAAACAACGGTTAATAACTGAGTAATGTATAGGCACACCGATGACTTTCGAGTACCTACGAGTAATTTTGGTTGTTTACACCAGCGCTGTATTGCCCCTGATTATTTTGCCATTGCTCTATCGGCGCAATCGACTACCGCCTTGGGTGCCCCTTGTCTACTTGGGAAGTTTTCTACTCTGTGCTCTGGGTTGGGAGCTTTGGTTTACCTATGGCGTATGGGCTGGTGATCCTGTTGATCTACGCAGAAGTGCGGTGCTCACACAATTTATTCCTATTCACATTAATTGGTTGATGAACTCACTCGCCGATGCTGGGAGCATTACCTTGGTGGGCCTTTGGTTCATGTGGCTCAGTGGTGGTCGCAAAGCAGAGGTATTTCACTCATGGCACTGGTGGCCTTTTAGTGTCTTCATGATCTGGGCTTTAGGGCAAAATATTTTGGTCGAAATGTTTCTGTACCATGATCAACTGGCGGTGGGTAAACCCCTATCATGGGCGCCACTGGCACCTACCGGCCCATGGTGGAATCCACTCTTATTTGAATTTAATGGACGTACCATTACGTTTCAGGGGCAGGTGCCCTGGCTGCTGGCGCCTTGGATAATCTATGCAGGCACCATTGTTTTGGCGAGAAACCACGCCGCGTCTACGCCCTAGCGTGACGCACAGGTTGCTGTTTCTCGGTGCTGACTGAGGGGCATACGCAGCCAGGATGGGTGCAATTAGGCAGCAATGTTGAACTGCCACATTTTAGGAGTGGCCCTAAACTTTCTATGGGCGCATGTGATGTCTTGGTTTCTGGTACTGCCCAGTAATCGGCGTCTGTAATGTGTTCAATACCCATAGCTTGTCCTTTCAACATAGTGACTGTGGACAAGAGCTTAAAATTACTTTGTGAAAGCGGATTGGCAAATCCCGTCTATGGGTATACCAAACGCGCCATAAAATTCGTCAAATTGGGCGGTAGCTAGCGTGGCGTCATGCCCGATACAGCTCTGGGAAAAAGGCATTGTCGCGAACGGGTGCGCCGGGGCGCAAAGCCACATGTTCCACATTTACCGTAGGATCTACGCCTTCTCTCGGGTCCCATAAAACATCGTCGCCGAGCCAGCGGGTTGACAGTGCGACGCGATCTTGTGTCATCGACTGGTTGCCCGGAGCGCCATGCAGCATCCAGGCAGAAAATATCAACGCATCGCCCGGCTCTAAGTCGAATCCCACAATATCGTAAGCATCACGCTGAGCCTCAATGTCGGGTACCGGCACGCCGGTTTGTGCGCTGGCCCACTGGCCTGCGGTGTTATCTGCACCCCCAAATACGGCGGGCAAGTAATACACGTTGTCGCGATGGGATCCACGAATAAACTCAAGTGAACTGCCCGATACCGTTACAGGAGTCAGTGCTAGCCAAATAGAGGCTATTTGTTTCCCTGAAAAAGGCCAGTAGGGTGCATCTTGATGCCAGGGTGTGGGGGCTTTGGTCTTTATTTTTTTAATCAGCAAGTGATCAAAATAAAAACGTGCCGATTGGCTGTTCATTGCTTGGGCCGCAAGACGGGCACAACCTGACTCACGAATAAATTGATGAATAACATCATTGCTTCGCCATAGGTAGCGATCGGTAAACAGCCGATCCTCAGAGGCTCCCCTATTGACGTCGTTAACCCATTGACTTGGGTTACTAAGCTGTTGGTCAGCAACTGCGAGTAATTTACCAATCCAATCATTGGCCACCGCCCGATCGACTTTGACCACGCCGTCCTCAGCAAAACGGCCAATTTCTTGTTCGGTGAGCTCTCGTTGTGACATTGCAATTTCTCCGTACGAAACTTACCCGTCATAGCGCTAACGATAATCATGCCTGATGAGAAGTGTCAGGTCGATGCATTGGACCCCTGTGGCCTTGCGACGCAGAGTGTTGTAACAGGGAATCGCAGCGCCATCGTGGATTGGTGGTAAAATATGGAGCACCCATGATGTGAACGTGACTCAATAGGCTTGGGCAGTGATAAGGAACGTCGCCATGACGACTGAGGAAAAATCAAAACTACGTATGCCCCGTGTGGTTCGCCAACGCTTGCGCGATCGCGCTATCGCAAGAGTGAGACAAGATATGATTCATGCGGGGCGCGAAGAGTCGAGCTATAACACCCAGGAGCTTGAGTATTTGGTGGCTGAAAAAGAGAAGGAAATTTGGTCGAGTATTGGCTGGAAGGGTTTCGGTATCGCCGCCTTATTACTGGGAATCAACATAGGAATTTGAGCATGTCGTTATTTCGCCTTGTTAAGTATTCCTCTATTTTATTTTTTCTCGGTAAATACAAATACAAGTTGTTTCGCGGTTTGGCGGTGTTGTTGTTTGCTGGGGTCACTGCATTGATTTATGACGATGTTGAAGTCTTTCTCGCCAGAGAGCATCCGGGAGCACTGGTTTACGCTTTGATTGCAAAAATCTGTATTGTTTATGGCGCTCTCTTATTTGTATTGCTGCAGTTTAGGCCGGTGCCAGACGGTGGCCACCGTGAGGATAAATACGCGAATCGATCTCTAGCTGATGTTGCCGACACAAACTCCGCCGCCGATCGATTGGCACAGCTGTCTAATCTCGATAGTCATGATCAGCTCCAGTCACGGGCAGCGACTCTACTTAAAAAACGCTAGTTTGGCTTATCTCTTACCTCTAAAGCTGAGTTAAGCGGTAATTTAAGCTGAGGCATGTAGCAAAGATTGCCTTAATGGCGGTAGCCCACGAGCCCATAGAGGCTGACGGCGGCTGGGCATTAAATAAATTGAGACAAACCTAAAAAGCCACTGGTATTTTTAATTGTTAGGCAATAAAAATATGGCCAGTTCTCAGTGCAAACGGTAGCCTTTCACCACTTTTATAATTTGAATAGGCACAGCGTATGGTTCGACAGATTTTTGTCTTAGGCTTGGTGATGGGTTTGTTTGCTTGTCAGGGCGATGCAGGTCGATCATCCGCGGCGGATACGCTGGTCTCCGGCTTCGACGCTTCCGAGCTGGATACATCGATCTCACCGGGAGATGATTTCTTTGCTTACGCTAACGGCAAGGCTCTCGCAGCTATCGAGATACCGGCCGATAAATCTCGTTATGGCGCTATGGACGTGTTGCGGGATAACTCTGACGCGCAGGTTAGAGAAATTATTGAAGAGTCCGCCGAGGGTGAATTTCTTCAAGGCAGCGATCAGCAGCGAGTAGGTGACCTCTATAGCTCATTTTTAGATTGGGAGACCCGCGATGCTCGCGGACTAACCCCGATAACGCCGTTCTTAAATCAGATAGATGCGTTGCAGAATCATAACGACGTCTTCGCTTATTTCGGTGTGGCCGCCCGCTATGGGTTTAATTCCCCGGTTGAAATCTGGCAATACGCCGACGCAAAAGATCCCAGTATTTATGCGTTTTACCTGAGTCAGGGAGGTATCGGGCTGCCTGATCGCGAGTATTATTTTAAGGATGACGCCAAATCAGAGTTAATTCGAGAGCAATATCGGGCTTACATCGCTGATCTGCACCAAATTGCCGGTATGGCGATTGATGCAGACGGTGTCAGGAAAATTTATGACTTAGAAGAGAGCATTGCAAAACAGCACATGCTTAAAGAAAGGATGCGCCGTTTTGCTGATAATTATCGCCGTATCGAGGCGTCGGAATTGCCTGACTTGGTGACTGGCGTTGAGTGGTCGGGTTATCTGGCGAGCTTTGGTCTTGCGCAACCAGGCTACTTGGTGTCGATCTCTTCCGATTACTTTAACGCTCTCGGTGGGCTTATTGTCGAAACCTCAGTTGAAGATTGGCAACGGTATTTACGTTGGCAGCTCATTAATGCCGAAGCCTCTCTGCTGACAAAAGCCATGGATCAGTCTCGCTTCAACTTTTATCGAAAAACGCTTTCTGGCGTTGAGCAGCAGCTACCTGATTGGCAGCGCGCGGTAGGGGTGGTGGGTAGAACCCTAGGGGAGTTGGTGGGTAAAGTGTATGTGGAGCGCCATTTTCCCCCAGAGGCCAAGGCGAGAATGGAGGCGCTAGTTGCAAATCTGATTGACGCCTATCGCGATAGTGTCACTCAGCTCGACTGGATGTCAGAGGCCACAAAGATTGAGGCGTTGGACAAACTCTCTAAGTTCAAGCCTATGATCGGTTATCCCGATGAGTTTCGAGACTACGCAGGAGTAATCATTGAGGCCGACGATTATTACGGCAATCGGCTGAGTCTTGTTGAGGCAGAGCGCGATCGCGACATTGCGCGTCATGGTGCTCAGGTCGATAGAACCGAGTGGAGTATGACGCCGCAAACCGTCAACGCCTATTACTCTCCGGTGCTTAACGTTATTGTTTTTCCGGCCGCCATTTTGCAGCCGCCTTTCTTTAACCTAGATGCGGAAGATGCGGTTAATTACGGCGGTATTGGTGCGGTTATTGGTCATGAGATAGGCCATGGCCTTGACGACAGCGGTAGTAAGTTTGACGGTGATGGCGCGATTCGCAACTGGTGGACCGACGAGGACGCGGCTCAATTTGAGGTCCGGACTAACAGTTTGATTGCTCAATATGAAAACTTTTGTCCCTTTGATGATCTATGCACCAATGGCGAGTTTACGCTGGGAGAAAATATTGGTGACTTGGGTGGTATCACCATTGCTTTAAGAGCTTATCAGGCGTCCTTAAACGGAAAAGAAGCTCCTGTACTCGACGGTATGACCGGTGTTCAAAGAGTTTTTCTAGGGTTTGCTCAAATCTGGCGCGCGAAGATGCGCGACGAGGCCATGCGTCAGTTAATTGCTACTAATCCGCACTCCCCCAGCCAGTATCGAACCAACGGGCCCGTGAGAAATTTACCTGAGTGGTACGATGCCTTTAACGTGAGCTCCGGTGACGCGCTTTATTTGCCTCCTGAAGAGAGAGTGAAGATATGGTGAGGGATGGGTATGCAGAGATTGAAGCCTGGTGATATCAGCCAAGGAAAATAATTGGCGAGGAGCTTTGCTCGTGGTGGTTTTAATGTTGCCACCCTTGTTGGCGATATCAGCTGACTTGAGTAGTGGCCCGCTGCGTGCTTTCACGGTACTTCCCTATTTATTTGCTACCTTGGGCTGCTATTGGGCTCGATCCAGCAGAACGCTGCTGATCGTTTCGGCAGGCTCCTTTGTGTTATTAGCCATAGGCACTTTTGCTAAGAACTCCGATCAAATTTTGTTTTACGTCAATAGAGCGACTTTCGCGGTAACGCTGCTGGTGTGCGCCTTTATTACCCACCGTGCGATTCAGTCACGTAAGAATTTAGTCCAACAATCTTTGGCCCGGGTTCTTGAAGATTTGGAAGCGGGGCTTGCGATCTTCGGTACCAAAAATACTTTGATTTTTTCTAACGCGGCCTTCAAAACGCTAATTCCTGACCTCAGCTTGGGCGATGACATCGGGCTGGGGAAGAACACGGATCTGACCTTCAATCAGGCGATAGAGCGACTCTCTGTAGATTCCTTGCAGCGAGGACAGTCACAGCAGTGGCTCGCGCAAAGAGAATCTCAAAAGCTATCCAGTGCAGCGCCGCTTGAATTACGCCTCTCAGGTGGTCGTTATTTTCAGCTGTATGTGCAGGATCTGGAAATGGGAAAAACCATGATCTTGCATGATATTTCGTCGTTAAAATCCTATCAGGCACAAGCTATTCAGGCGTCAAAACTGGCGCTTTTGGGGGAGTTGGCGGCTTCTCTCGCCCATGAAATCAGTCAGCCATTGGGATCGATTGAGTTAACGACAGAAAACATCGTGTTGCATCTGGAACAGTCTCAGAGTGCGCCCGACAAAGACTATATTATGAGTAAGGTTGAACGCACTCAGGGTGCTGCACAAAAGGCGCGAAAGGTGATTGATCATTTGCGAAGGTTTGGCAGAAATGCCAAAGAGAGCCCCACACGAGTCGCTCTTCATGAGGTTATCTATGGCGCGGTAGACCTTATGCGCGATCAATTTAACCAAGCAAATATCAAACTTGTTACAGAGGTACCCTCGCAGGAAGCCTTTGTACTCGGGCACCCTACTACGCTTGAGCAGGTATTTGTTAATTTGCTCGCAAATGCTCGTGATGCAGTGACGGAGGGGGTATCTGATCCGCAAGTCACTGTAAGTGCAGCTGTAGAGGGTAGTGTTGTTAGCGTCCATGTTGCCGATAATGGACCCGGTGTGCCCGAGAGTCTGCAACCGAGTATCTTTGATGCGTTCTACACAACTAAGGCCATAGACAAAGGAACTGGCCTCGGACTTTCTGTGAGTCGGGGCATTATTGCCGACCTTGAGGGAGAATTGAGTCTTGCATCAAGTGACAGCGGTGCGGTCTTCACCGTCACACTACCACTGAGTCATAACGTTGCGACTACAACGTAAATTACGGCGCTGGCACCGTTGGTTAGCCATTGCCACCGCTGTGCAGCTGTTGGCGTGGACGGTAAGCGGAATATATTTTGCTTTTATCGATATTGAGTTTGTTCGGGGTGCCGACCACCGTCAATCCCTACCATCAACTACGATCGATCTTTCACTTGCAAGCTGGGTGACGGCAGAGGCGACTGAGGTATTGATCCGCCACCGATTACCTCAGGAAGTGGTTGTCGGTGTAGTGGGCCTAGAAGAAACTCGCTGGTATCAGACCGATGGAAAGGAATTACTCCCACTGACCGAGATGGAGGCCCTGAAGATTGCCGCTGTTAAGACTGACCTTCTTGCAGATCAAGCGGTGTTGATCACTGAGGCGGAGACGGGCTCAGAGTATCGCGGTCGCGCCTTGCCCTTGTGGCGGGTTTTTAATGGAAACAGTCCCGAGACGGTCGCCTATATAAATGCTTCGTCTGGTGAGGTGGTGGCAATCAGGAATGCGGCTTGGCGCTGGTGGGACTTTCTCTGGTCTCTACACATCATGGACTATGATGATAGAGATACCATTGGCACCTTATTGCTCAAGTTGTTTTCCGTTATGTCACTGTTAACAGCGATGGGAGGCGTAGCACTGTTCATTTCGCTGCCCAAAAAATTCCATTGATGGGGCCATGCCTTCACAAGGCCGTTTCGCACGGCTTATAAATAAATCAGCGGCCACAAAAAGGCAAAGAAACCGCCGGTGATTAGCATGGCTATCGATATGCCAAGCATCCATACACTGTACCGACGAAGCCTCATGCAGGCTTGTGCTTGTTTTGGATCAAGGGGGCAAGGACTTCGCCGCTGTCGCCAGACCAATATTGAACACACTATCAGCATGAGGGTTGCACCTAAAAATAAAGGTCCCTTGTGCGCAGACAACCACATAATGCCCGGGATGGCTGTGGTAATACCAACCATGACTGCGCCTGCACCGATAGAAATCAGCAGTGCGGGTAGCGCGCAACACAGTAAGGTCGATAGGCTGGTGAACATTGTCAAAGTTGGGGCGATGCCAGACCGCCAATAACTGAGCATGTTATTCACTCCATCATCAAGGCATCGTCGCGATAAACGGCGGCAATACGATAACCCGCCTCTACGGCCAATGCGGCGATGGTTTCATCGTCAAGGTCTTGTCCTGGTTTGAAGACCAGGTTCAGTGCCTTGGTGTCCAAATCAACGTAAACGGCGGCAACCTCGTCACGCTTTCCAAATATTTTATTCATAGCCACGGCGCAAAAATCACACACGACCCCAAGAACATCAGCGACAACGGCTTTACCTCCGTCCGCGAGGGCCGCTTCAATTTCCGGAGTTTTTGACAGATGCCCCACGCCATGGTCACTGTCATTAGACTCGGATTGCACCGTGTTTTCGTGCTGGTGTTCGTGCTCATGATCGTGATTGTGCTCATGTTGGCCCCAGGTGGTTATGGGTAGCAGCATTAAGAGGGTGAATGCGGGGAAAAAGTGGGTTGTTTTCATAACGATATTTCCTAGCTCAGAAGCGATAGGTAAAGTTGATGAGAGGGCTGGGGTCAACAATATTGAAACCAAGTTCCAGTAAAGCAGGGCCACGAAAAAACCGCAGTAAGGGTGTCACCGTCACGTTATCGTGGGTCTCTGGGCGGTGATCTATTTCAAGCATTAACCAAGTGTGCAAATCTTGGGTATCACCTTCGTAGGGAGCCCAGCCTGCTCGAAAAACTTGCATGAAGTTGTCACCAAAGTGACCCGCATCGGTGTAGCGGGCTGTGTAACCCAAAAAGTGTCGCCGTGTTTCCCAGTCCGCGAGCACGCCGGCGTAACCGGCGGTTGTGCTGCCCAGGGGGTTGCCAGAATTTCCTGATGCCACCCCGAGTCCGCCTTGTAAGTAGACGTTGGCTTGATGGTTCCGTCCAAACCACCGTTTCAATAAGTAGGTGGGTTGGAGCGCCGTTAACAAGTAATCGTCCTTTCGATAGGACTCACTGCGCAGACCAACAGACCACTTGGGAGAGGGCGTGTAGTGCAGTAATGCAGCGGTTGACTGCCGATTAGACTCCTCGATGAAGGTCCAACCTCCAACGTAGGAGACGGGTCGTGCCATTGCTACTGTGCAAGGCAGGAGCACAAGCAGCAGTACTATGGTCCTCATTTTTTCTTTCCGGACAGTATGCCTACCAGCTCATTAACCTTTTCACGCCGCTCGCCTACTGAGCCCGTGGTTAGGGCCTGCTCCACACAGGTATCGACATGATCTTCGATGATCAAGGTTTCCATGCTGGCCAAAGCCGCACGGGCCGCCTGCACTTGTCGAACAACATCGACGCAGTAACGATCTTCTTCCACAAGGCGTCGAACCGCTTTTACCTGTCCCTCGATTCGGGCTAGGCGTTGGTCGACTGTTTTTTTGGTTTTTTCTCGCATGAAGATACCCTAACGGGGTATGGGTATATTTGCAAGCGCTTGCTGTGGCATTTAGCGTTTGGGCTCCAATAATACCTAGGCAATGTTAAGCGCTCGAAACATTTTTTGAGGGGTATTAGGACATTTTGTGGGACATCTGTGGTGGCGATGTGCCATGCGACCCAAGTTCACTTATTCGTTGTGCCAAGCAGACATCAGCGACGCCTTGCTAAAGTAGAGTGCACACTTCAGCGCGGCCAATTGGGCGATAGCGAGCAGGGCCAAGGCGCATCTGGTGCGTCAGGAGTCATTGGGATAGTGTTACCTTCACGCGTACTCATAAGTCATGGGAGAGCTACGAGAATGAAATTCTGGGCTTGGCACCGACAGCAAACAGCACTATGGCAGCAACTTCTGGGATTAGACCACTATCAGCTTTTATGGTTTGCGTTTTTGAAAGGCCTGGTTCTTGGTGCGTTATTGACGCTTTGGCTAGCTTGAGGCCTCAATAATCGGCGATTCCTGGCTGATGAAGGGGCCGTCAATACAAATACGCCGGCCATCGGGGGACGCGCAGGCGCCGCAAATGCCGACGCCGCATTTGGTCGTGTAATCAATCGCGCTAAAAATCTGCTTTTGCTCGCAAAACTCTCGCTGCACTGCTTCTGCGGCATGAATCATGGGCGCGGGCCCGCAGTTGTAGAACCACAGCTTATTTCGTGCCTCTGAGCTTAGCTCAGAGAGATAGGTTGCAAGGGCGTCAGTGACTCGCCCTTGATATCCCGAGGAGCCATCGTCAGTTGCCGTGGTGACCTGAGCAATGTCTTTGCATTCTTCAACGAAATACAGCCTGTTGGCCGTTCTAGCGCCGGCAAAAATATGGGCTGGTTGCTCATTGGTACCAAAATCTCGTGCAATTTGGTAAACCGCCGCAAGCCCAGTGCCTCCGGCCACGCAAACAATATCGGCATCTTCTGGGGGCATAACGGGCGTACCGTATGGGCCCCGCCAATACACGGTCGCACCGGGTTCTAGTTGGTAACAGGCTTCAGTGAAGGCTCCAACGTTAATGACCGCAAGGCGCAGTGGGCTATCAGTAAGGCAGGAAAAAGGTTTTTCACCCACACCGGGTATCCAAATAAAGACATACTCTCCCGCTTGAATATTGATTTTTTCGTGAAAGGTTACAACCGTGATGTCATCGCAAACAGCATCATTAGTGGCAACGGTAACAGCCTGGTAATCCATGGTGAGGTCATAGCGGATTTGTGACTCAGCCTGATTACCCTGATTGTGAAGATCGTGATTCAGGGTAGTGAAGTAATGCTGTAGGTCCTCCGTATCCATCCCCGAGAGCGCCGAACCAATGCCCACAATAGAGGCCCCCGCGTGGTTTGCGGCTTTGACATCGGCCGCACTGGAGAGCCCTCCGCAACCAATAATGGGCTTGTCTGTTATAGCGCGAAGTTCACGGATACATTTTAAAGCGGTGGGCAGCACGCCTTTACCCGACATTCCGCCCACGCCATTACTGAGTACCGGCGCACCGTGTGCTTCGGTATAGCCCGGCCCCACCGTATTAATGGCGCAAAGGCCATCGGCGCCAGCATCAAGAGCGGCCTGGCCTATATCGGCAATGTTGGCGACATTGGGCGTCAATTTTGGAATTACCGGCTTGGCGACGGCGTGTTTCACTGCGGCGACAATTTCATACACAATTTTGGGGTCTTGCCCCATAGCCATGCCGTAGCCACTCGCGTGAGGACAAGACAAGTTGAGTTCAAAGCCATCGGCCACAGGTTCGAGAATTTTGGCAACGGCAACAAACTCATCCACACTTCCGCCAAAAATGGAGACCAGTAAAAAGCGATCTTCGGGTACATAAAGCTGCCCCAAGCTTTTCAAAGATGCCTCTGCTCCGGGATTGGTTAGCCCTACGGCATTGACAAAACAGCCAGGTGCAAACTGACTGTACACCGGCTCGCGATTGCCCAGACGGGGCTCTAGACCGATACTTTTGGTG
>Ga0213863_10002314_pt1 | contig 13551 bp, 20 predicted proteins | sample PICome_8_FD_160128 | JGI IMG/M metagenome (GOLD analysis project Ga0213863, IMG submission 160128) | Coastal seawater microbial communities near Pivers Island, North Carolina, United States - PICO497 | ecosystem: Environmental > Aquatic > Marine > Coastal | place: USA: North Carolina... | reverse complement strand
TGGTGCTTACGACATAGTAGGTCTACAACCTTTTGGGTATGACCGAACCGATACAGTGACAGGAATATGTGAGGGTATGGTGCATGAATACGACTATGAGTTTCGTAAGGGTGATTATCCCTATGCAAAATTACATGAACGTCACGTAGGGTCTATCGAATTGGACATGATATATGAGTCTAAGGCCTTTGATATGGTTACGTGGGAAAAAAATAATACAGAGTGTTACTGGATAATCGGTAATACCAATAAATTAAGGAAAGGTTATGAGTCCAAAGTTTGACGAAAAAGAATTAAAAAACAGTAATAGAATATTTAAATCCTCTACACCTAAATATACCACAGATTGGTATGTGAAGTGGACTGCAAGTTTCTTCATATTATTATCTATGAGTATGCGGGGTATCGAAGGTTTACAGTTTCTAGACCTTTGTTTCTCACTGATAGGTGTAACAGGGTGGTTAATCGTAGGGGTTTTATGGAAAGACCGTGCGTTGATTCTCCTTAACGGTGTCGGTGTCGCATTATTATTAAGAACATTATTACAGAGTTTATTTACATGATAGAATTTATATTTGATTTATTGACATTACCTTTTAATATTTTTATGTTCCTTGTCAAGTACTTGGGTTCTTTACTGTTTTGGGTTGCACTGGTGACCTATACGTGGAGTATCAAGGGTGAGCTATGGGATTGGGTGGTCGATACATTTGATGCACTTAGAAACCGTTTAAAGAAGTCTAAGGGTCAAGACAGTCTTAACGACATTGACGATTATATACTATGATAGCACACCCTAAATAAAAGTATGGAAACAGATTTATTAATACTACACATGGTCTTTATTGGTGCATGTGTATTCTTTTCTTTTCGTAGTGGTTATAAAAACGGTCAAGCAGAATTGTTTGAAGACTTAACAAAAGAAGTGGTCAACGTGGTTGAACTTAAAAAGGAAATTAAAAAAAGAATCGCAGAAAAAGAATCGAAACTTTAATATTAACAGGATAATATATTATGAAAATTGTTGGAATCAATTCAAGTCACGACACGTCTTTGTGTCAGTACGATACCGAAACTAAAAATTTGGACTTCATGCACGAAGAAGACCGATTTCGTAGACACAAATATTGGTCACCGTCACATGTCCCTATGATTGACGGTAAGCCAGACCCGAAGTATCACCCCGATACACTTACATCTATTTACAAAGGTGGTGTGGAGGTTCCCGATAAATTAGTCTTTGCAAGTTTCGATAGACGTTCACAAAACATAGAACTCGACAATGACGCATTATTAAAAGACCGTGCCTTGTCCATTGAGATTGCAAAGTATATTGCAGAAGAACCTTTTAACAATGTTCGAATGAATGCGTTCCAAGACAAATATCAAGACGTGATTGTGGGTTCGGGTGCTGGTGGAGTACTTGAAGAATCACAAATCCACGATTCTTTTGCAAATCAATTTCAAGGTTTAGATAGTTATTACTTTTGGTACGAACACCATTTGTATCACGCCTATTGTGGTTATCACTTGAGTCCTTATATTGCAAACGAAGAAGACTGTATTGCAATCGTGTGGGACGGTGGTGGTGCTCGACTGGGTTGGGACAGAGGTTGGGACGGTTACCAAGAGATTGAATCTATCTATCGTATGGAACACGGTCAACAAGCAAAACGTCAATGGGTGTTATCAAGTAATCATAGATTCTTAGGTGACCTCAAAGGTGAACACTTCCCTAATCAAATGGACGGTGAACTGGATTATGACGGAGAAAACATAGTCGAAACCATAGACGGTGTCGACTATGAGTACACTTCACGTGCTTCTAACGGTATGGACTTTTCTAATATGTCTCATGCACTGGGGTGTGATGACTTTGGACGTGCAGCTGGTAAGGTCATGGGTATGGCTTCTTACGGTGTGGTGGGAACACCCGAACAAAGACGTTTTAATAAATTTGCACTTGCACAAGAATTAGAACTTCATGCATTCGAACATTCATGTAAGACCATACAAAAAGCAATCGATTTAAATCCCGACTGTAAGAATATTTTATTGAGTGGTGGTTATAGTTTAAACTGTACCAACAACTACAAGTACCTCAGTCGTTTCCCCGAACACCAGTTTTATATTGACCCTATTCCCCATGACGGTGGAACAGCGTTTGGTGCCTGTATTCATTTAGATTACTTACTGGAGAATGAAGAAACAAACGAACCTACAAACACTAATGAAAATGGAGAGAGTGATGATACTAACGGAAATACATAGAAATTTAGATGACGTACTAAATCAGTTGATAGAGAATCAACAGATAGTTGCAATCTTCCAAAATGCTTCTGAGTGGGGGCCTCGTGCATTGGGTAATCGTAGTATATTATTTGACCAACGTCACTCTCATGCAAAACAAATTGTCAATGCAGTTAAGAAACGTGAAGACTATCGTCCATTCGCAGGTACGGTTCTTTTAGAACATGCACACGAGTATTTCGAAATGTTACAACTCAAAGAATCACCGAACATGTCTTTTGCAATTCAAGCCAAACAAAAAGCATATGACGATATTCCTTCATTGGTTCATGCAGACGGAACATGTAGAATTCAAACAGTCACCGAAGAACAGAATCCAAACTATTATAATTTAATTAAAGGGTTCTATGAAATAACAGGTGTCCCTATTATCTTTAACACTTCGTTTAATCTAGGTGGTGAAGCACTGGTCGAGAATATATTTGATGCAATATCAACATGTAATCGTTCAGAGATAAATCACTTGTATGTTCCCGAAGACCAAGACATTACTATTCCTTATGAACTGGTCAGAGACAAACGTACAAACTATCCACCCAGTCATCTGAACGATTAATATAAATACTTCTATGATAGAAGTTTCAGACATTGCAATCCAAAAACTACTAGAGAGAAATGTTAAGTCAGTAAGACTTGGTGTCACTGGTGGTGGTTGTGCTGGTTTCGAATATGTTTTTGCAGAAGATACTATTAAAGACGGAGACGAAGTAATAGATTACGGTAAGTTCTCTTTTCTTATAGATAAGAACAGTCAACCTTTTTTAGAAGGTATGACACTAGATTATATTAAAGAAGGATTAAATGAATTTTTTAAATTTATAAATCCAAATGAACAATCCAGTTGTGGTTGTGGAGTGAGTGTGCAATTCAATGAAAACATCATCAGCAAAAGCTAAAGGTCGTAAATTACAACAGTGGTTTGCAAACGTTCTAGTGGAAACACTAGGATTAGATTCTGAAGATATCGAATCAAGACCTATGGGTTCTCAAGGTGAGGACATTATTCTTGGAAAACAATCTAGACAGTTATTTCCTTTTAGTGTAGAATGTAAGAATCAAGAAGCAGTTAATGTATGGAAAGCATACGAACAAGCTTCTGAAAACTGCAAAGGGTATGAACCCCTTGTCGTTATAAAAAGGAATCGAACAAAACCCCTAGTGGTTATGGACGCACAAAAATTTGTAGAACTTTTGAAAATAAATGAGGAATAAAAACTTGTTATCTTTTAACGAACTCATCTCGGAAGAGAAGAAGACTAATTCACCCTATCGACTTGTAGTTATTGCAGAACGTCGCATGGTGAAAAGGGCAAAGAAGAATGCCGACAAACCCGTAGTAAAGAAACCCAGTTCAACTTCCAGTAAACTTTACAACATTGCAAAAGAACGTGGTTGTGAAGTGTATAGTGTTAAAGTGAATGGTGCATATATTGAACGTGACGATAACGGAACTATTACCATACACAACCAAGACGATAAGAAAGGTTTTGAATTAAATGCAGATACAATTGTTATGGTTCGTGGTGCAGTCACAACTAAAGATTCATACTTAGATTTAATTAGTCAGATAGAAAGATACGGATTCCCAGTTGTAAATTCTAGGGAGTGTATCGAAGTATGTGCAGATAAGTTTAGAACCTATTTGAGATTACAGGAAATCGGAATGAACCAACCTAAAACAGTTTTGGTTCCAAACGAAGACCCCGAGACTGTAGACTTAGCTGCTGAAAGACTCGACAACGAATTCCCAATGGTTCTAAAGACACTTCAAGGTGCAAAAGGGGTTGGTGTATTGCTTGTTGAAACGGAACGTTCTCTGCAGTCTACAGTGAGTCTAGTGTATAAGATTGACCCTAATTGTGATATCCTTTTACAGGAGTATATCGACATGGAATATGATGTCCGTGTTATGATAAACAACAAAAGAATTATCGGTGCAATGAAACGTAAGAAAATCATTGACGACTTCCGTTCTAATATTTCACAAGGTGCAGAAGCAGAAGAAATAGAACTAACAGATTTAGAAAAAGAAACATGTCTTATCGCTGCAAAAGCAGTAAATGGTCAATGGGTTGGTGTTGACTTTATTCCTGCTGATAACAGAGACAAAGATGCACCTTTTATTTTAGAGGTCAACCAGTCGCCTGGGTCACAAGGAATCTCAGAAGCAATTGGTGAAGAAGTTTGTGAGACAGTCATAGACGATTACTTCGATAGAAATATTTGGAAGAAGAGTGCAACTGAATGTGGTGTTCTCGAGACCATAGAGGTCGATGGTGAGACGATGACTGCAAAGCTAGACACTGGGAACAGTGCAAACGCTTGTGCCCTTCACGCAGACTCTTATGAGGTTAAAGGAAAGGTTGTTTACTTTGAAAGGAATGGTAAAAAATTCAAAAAACCTTTGGTCAGAGAAATTACATTACTCAAACCTGCTGAGACAAGACCAGTAGTAATGTGTGAGTTAAACTTCTTAAATACTATATATGAACAGGAAGTCAGTTTAGACCAAAGAGGTAAAATCCCTTTTCTTGCAAATAGAGATTTTATGAATCGTGCAAACTTAATGATTAACCCGTCTAGGAAATTCCTATTGACCAACAAACACGATACTTCTGAGGAAGACTAGCTTGACAATGACTTAAACTTTTTGTTATACTTTGTTTTATGAATACGAAACCAACTATCCAAGAACGAATGCAGAACAAGGCAGCACTTGCCTTGATAGAAGTCGAAGCCCAAATAGATGACCTTATGGACAAGAAGTCTACTTCTTTCTCCATGTATAAGTATCTCAAACAATTAGATTATAGTGGACGTGTAGTAAATTACATGAAAGGATTTACTGAAGGTATAATCTATGAGTTAGAAAACAAAGAAGGTTGTGAACAGTTAGACGAAGCTTATAACTTCCTAACACAACCACAAAAGAAAAAGGTCATTAAGATACTTAAAGGTTTTGAATCCGACATTGAAAAATATGTGGACGAATATAAACCGATTCCTAAAGCACCTAAACCAAAAACACCTACTCAGTTAGTTAAGAAGTTACCCTTCCTTAAACAACATGAGAAGTATCATTCAATAGAACCCGAAGAGATTATTCGTGCAACACACTTGTTCACTTATAATGTTGCTTCGAAGAAGTTCACCAAGTTCGAAACATGGGGTGGACTATCCGTTAAAGGTTCACGTATTATCGATTATGATGTATGTGAAGAAAAGACCTTGACAGATATGAAGTTACTTGATAGAATATATAAAGGTGGTAATATAATTGCAAAGAACTTCATTAATGAGATTCCACGCTCCAAGTTAAAACAAGGAAACGATTTACTTACTAAAAATACATTATTGATAAAAGTGATTAAATGATACTAATAGATTTTACTCAGACCATAATTGCTGGTCTGATGGTTCAACTCAAGTTGAATGACGGACAATTAAGTGAAGACAAACTTAGACCTATGATAATTAATTCCATTCGGAATTATCAAAAGAAATATGCAAGAGACTACGGAGAAATTGTTCTTTGTACAGACGCTGCAAATCCATGGAGAAGAGATTACTTCCCCAACTACAAAGCAAACAGAAAGAAACTCAGAGAAGAGGACGATAAGGATTGGGGTGTAATCTTTAATACACTACAGATTATCAAAGACGAACTCAGAGATAACTTCCCTTACAGATACATGTATGTGGAGAATTGTGAAGCAGATGATATCATTGCAATATTATCCAAACACATAACGGAAGATATACTTATCATTAGTGGTGATAAAGACTTCCAACAGTTACAATCATTTGACCACGTTGCACAATGGTCACCAAACTTAAACAAACAAGTAGTATGTGAAGACCCTAACTTATTCCTAAGAGAACATATTCTCACTGGAGATAAGTCAGATGGGATTCCTAATATCTTATCCAGTGACGATTGTATGGTAGAAGGTATTAGACAAACACCATTACGTAAACCTATCAAAGATAAGTACCTCAGAATATCGATTGAAAATGACGATAAATACTATAGGAACTATTTAAGAAATCAAACATTAATTGATTTCGAATATATCCCAAAGGATATTGAAGATAGAATTTTAAGTGAATTTGAAAACACTGCACCCGTTAAAGGTAAAGTGTTTGATTACCTAAGAACTCATAGACTAAATGAGTTGTTAGACAACATAGGAGATTTTTCGTTATGACGGAAGAGAAAAAAAGAGGAAGGGGTAGACCGAAGGGTGCTCCCAATAAACCAAAGTTAGAATTGGTCACCGAAAGAAAAGAGTTGACTAAAGATGCAGACGTATATGAAATACTATGTCAAGCAGATTTAGTTGCAGAAGAATCACCCGACCTTGCAGTTCAAGGACTTCAAGTCTTTGGTGAAAGAAACGGTGCAGTAAGATTTCTATTGCAATGGGTATTCAATGACGACATTAAGTCTACACTACCCGAAGGTAAGACACCTTACAATGAAGATGATGCACCTGCGACAGACCTTGCACCAACAAGTCTTAGATTTGAAGTAAGGTTGTTTAAATACTTTGTAACAGAAGAAGTTGCAGAAGCTCGTAGAGAGACAATGTGGATTCAACTGTTAGAAGGGATACCAAAGAAAGAAGCAGAGTTAATGGATTTGGTAAAAGACAAGATATGGCCTTTTAAAAATATCACTAAAGATATTGCACAAAAAGCCTTTCCCGAACATATAAAATAAATAAATATTAGTGTCCTCAGAGACTATACATATTATAAAGGAAAGTTGTTATTCTTTCCAATGTGTAAAACTTTCTAGTCGAGTAGGACTCCATGGAGTTATATAATGGAACAGAATAAAACATCATTTGCAAGCGAACAGGTTTCACCTCGTGAACCCACAGAACTTGAAAAGGTTCAACAACGTATCGCCAATTATCAGATAGGTATCAAACCTCAGTCTGCACAGGCAGTAAACACTTTATTAGAGTTACACTTAAAGAGTGGTCTTATTAAGTTAGAAGAACTTGAAGCTGTTGTTGCAGTGAGAGACGAAGTGCAAACAGGTCTTGTTCAGTACAACCAATCAGTTGAGACTGCACAAAGACAACTCAATGAGTTAATGGAACAAGATAGACTTGCAAAAGAAGCTATTATTGAACAAGAGAAAGCAGAACTCGTAGACAAAGTCAGAGACCAACGTAAACAAAGAAAAGATGCAGAACTTAAAGTTGCACAACTAGAAGCAATACTTGCGTCACATGGTATTAACATGGACTTAAACAATGACGGTGTCATTGGTGTTAAAGAAGGTTCATTAAACCAAGACGGTTTCGTTGAGTTATCTGCAGAAGAAGCTGCTACACTTGCACAACAGCATGGAGTTACAATCCCACCTACAACAATTCAAAAGGGAACTCGTAACGAAGAACCTAAGAAGACTTCTAAAGCATTTGCAATGGCAAGACTTCTTAATCCCGAATCTGAAACAATAACTGAAGACGAAGGACTTCAAACAAAAATTGAAGAGACTAAAACTGCAGTTTCAGAATGGGAAGACCAACAGGAAACTGAAGTACCCGAAGAGGAAATGGTATTCGGTAATGAGTCTACTGAAGAAGACGGATTTGATTTACCAGTAGAAGAAGAATCTATTACAATCGAATTACCAGTTCCCGAAGATGCAAAAGGTATTGAAGCATTCTTAGAAGAAGTTGACAGAGTAGAATCTGAATCAGAGATAGATGATATTGACGAAGAACAATTCAATCAATCGTTTGAAGAACCAGTCGGGACAGTAGAGTCTGATAGAGAAGTAGACGAAGCATTAGAAGGTTGGGACTATGCGGACGTAAACGGTTCACCAGTTACAGAAGAACCACATACAGAAGTTTCTAGAAGGGAGAGAGTATTACTTGACCCATTAGAAGCAAGTCAAAGAAGTGACGAACTAAAAATTGCAGAAGAGGATACTAAAACAGAACCTACTTATGCAAAACCAAGTGCAGTTCCTATTACCTCTACAAACATGCCTAGACAAACACTGAAAAGTGGTGATAGTATAGAAGCAGAAGTTCAAGAAGAAAAGAAAATAAACACTTACGATTCTGAAGAGGAAATGTTAGAAGCCATTCAACAAAAGATTGACACTGCAATTGAACAGGAACAAGAAGAAGAGTTTGAAGAAATAACTATTCCTAGTGCAGACGAACTTAGAGGAATGACTAAGAGTAAGATTAAAGAGACTGCAGATAACTTAAACTTCGAAGTGTCAACAAGTGATACTAAAGAAGATATGATTGAAAGTATTGCAACTCAAACAGAAAGTCTAATCGAATCTTTACAAGAAACTGATGAATTTGTCAGTGCAACTGAAACAGTGAAAGGAGAAGAAGATGATGATAGACGAGATGGTGGTTACTTCTAGAGATTCAGAAGTAAAATCAATTCACCCAGTAAGTCCTAGATATCAACAAGAATTAAATTATGAGGGAGTTCGTTTAGAAGTCCCTTATGATTATGCAATGAAGAGTGGTCTACTCTTTACAGAACATGCACACGTCTATCAAGAAGACGGAACTTATCTTATCTCATGTCTACCCCTAGACAAAGAAACCGAACCATTCATAACCCCTACATACTATTATAAGGTTGACGGGTGTCCAGTGAGTGAACAGTTAGACGACTTAACTTGTTCAGTATTCATTGCAATCCCCGAACCAATATTTAATGTAGGAGATAAGATTCGTTATGAATACCAAAGTGAAAAAGATACAGGAACAGAGAGACACATCAAGTGTAGTCTCAGTTAAACCATGGAACAAAGAAATATCCCAATTACAGCTGTTGACCAATTCGATTTTCTTGAACATAGGAGAGAACAAGAGAAGAGTCACTTCAGTCAAGTAAAGGGAAACAATCCACTAGATTCTATTCTTACTGTAGAGATAAACACAACAGAACTTTGTAATAGGACTTGTGTATTTTGTCCACGACACGACCCTAAAGTTTTCCCTAACAGAAACCTACACTTAACCATTAAAGGTGCAACAACGATTGCAGAAGAACTTGCAGACAATGGATTCAGAGGTAAGATATCCTTTAGTGGGTTTGGTGAGAACTTACTTAACCCCGACTTCATAGAAATCGTAAAGGTGTTTAGATATAACTTACCTTATGCAACACTGGAGTGTAATACTAACGGAGATAAGTTAGACATAGATTACATTAACGGATTGTATAAGAGTGGATTGGATTTACTCTACATTAATCTGTATGACGGGATAGAACAAATGGAACACTTCGACACTATGATGGCCTCTGCAAGAGTGCATGAAGACCGATACAGATACAGAATGCATTGGGGTGACTTTGAGAAACACGGACTGATACTAAATAACCGAAGTGGTGTAGTTGATTGGGTTGGTGTTGAAGACGACACTGTAGAGAATCTAAAAGGTAAACCATGTCACTACCCCTTCTATAAAATGTTTGTTGATTGGAACGGAGACGTATTGTTCTGTTCTAACGATTGGGGAAGAGAACATGTCGTAGGTAATCTATTGACTATGTCCTTACATGACGTATGGTTCTCTAAACCTATGACAAAGATTCGTAAGAGATTAATGAAGGGAGACCGTAGTAAGTCCCCTTGTAATAAGTGTAGTGTTGACGGGTCACTATTTGGAAAACCGTCTTTTGATATAGTTAAGGAATATTATGAGAGTAGCAATAACAGGAACTAGTGGTCTTGCAGATATAATTAAAAGAACACTTGAAGCAACACCTTATAGAGGACAGACAATTGAGGTGACTCCAATTAGAGTTGAAGACATTACCTCTAACAAAGAGAATTGTTGGATATACAATGGTCATAGACCTTGTGACGTTCTAATCAATCTTGCACACCAAGACCAAGCAAAGATTCTAAACATTACACATCAAGCATGGGAAGGTGAGAAAACAAAATACATTATCAATATCTCCAGTCGTGCAAGTCAACCAAACATATCAAAAGGTTATGTGTATGCAAGTGAGAAAGCACAACTCAATCACCTTGCAAATAATTACCAGTACAACTCTAAGAAGAGATACAAGATGACTACAATTAATTTGGGTCTTCTTAATGACGATAATCTACCTAGTGTTAAACACCAAGACGTTGCTGGATTAATTTTTAAATTGATTACGTCTTATCCCGAGTATGAGATTGCAGATGTGACACTACAAGCACATGCAAACTACCAGTCAGTTCAGAGTGACAAAGAAACACTCAGAGATATGGAAAGGTTTACTAAATAATACTATGAGTATAGAATACAACGATTTCGGTTTTACTGCAATGGACGCTGACGAACTTGCGTCAGTTGATACTAAAATTGTAGAAAAGACCGCAACTGCAACTGAAGTTATTAATAAACTTGATGACTTTATTAGACCACTCCTTGAGAATCTTGCAAAGGATTCAGACAAGGAATACATCTACTGGCCTAACAGGATTGAGATTATCAACAAGAAGATTGCAGAATTAGATGAAATACAAAAAACCCTCTAGACATATCTTAGAGGTTAGTGTATAATATATACTATGTCGTCAATAAAAACATTGTAGTTCTTATTGATTGAGACATAACAAACGTATGAGACATTGTAGTCGAATACATAACGGAGATAATTATGGTTATACATAATATAACAAATCCGTATAAAGTAGACTTGAGTAAACTAGTCGAATTTACGGAATCACACTTGGACTTACACAAGTCCTTTTTCAATAAAACAACTCACCCCGAGTTTTTCATTTTCCCCGACATGGGTATAGAATACGAGGATACAATCCTTGAAGAATCTGTTGTCATTAACAATAAACAATCTAAGTTAATGAAACAGAAGTTTAGGAAATCTTCCAATTCAAAATATAACACTATTAAACAAGACATGAAAAATAGTGGTTTTGATTTGAGAGGTAAATGTATTCATGTCGTCTATGACGAAAATGATAATCCAATATGTGTCTTTGGTGGAAACACTAGCAACACTATTTTATTAAATGAAACTAACGTAGAAAATAGAATCGTTCATAAGTTCCGTGCAACTAAGAACTTCTCTATGGCTAAGTTAATTCAAATCGGTGGAAGACTTAATTCACTTGATTTAACTGTAGACCCTATATCATGGGAAGACGTGGTTGAGATTATCAGACAGTTAGTCGAAGAAAGAGAAATTGCATTACCAAGAAATCCAACTCACAAGGATAAAGAAAACTTTGGAAAACAGATTGGGGATAGAATTAGTTTTATTGCAAATGAAAGATACAACTCTTCTAAAAAAGGAGAAATTTCTTCATTGATTATTGAACTTACAGAATCAATAACTGGTCAGAAAACACTCTCAACTGTTAAGAAAGGTGTTCACCTCTTAGACGTATTGAGAGAGAAATCAAATATGTTTGAGGATAATGCAGTTAGTAGATGGATTGCATATGGTGTAAACTTTGATAAAGTTCTATATGGTTTTGGTGTTCAATACGGACAAGCTGTAAGAGATTGGGATAGTAAATTAGAGGGTGCAATTGACCCTAGTCTAATTAGTTGGAATATGATTATTCACTTTGGAACACCCGACCCAACCAGTGAGTTAAAATTTCTAAGAGATAAGTTTCAGACTTTTATCTCAGACGAAGATAACACTATGACACTTCTTAATGAAGTCTATTACCATAACCCAGTAAAAACTAACAGGTGTAATATCTTTGGTTTTCACAATCCTTCTAAATTAGTAGAAGAATTAAGTGGTGGAAAAATGGAACTTGACGGAGTTTATCCAAGACAAGTTTGGGAATCTTTTTTCAAAAATAATCCATAATAGGGTTGACTATAACTCTACTTTTTTCGTATACTAGTAGAGTAATAGAATTAAGGAGAATTAAATGGAAATTACAAAAGAAGACTTAGAAGCATTTGCACACGACGCTGCTGTAGAAGAATTAGAAGCAAAAGAACGTGCAGAGAAGAACGAATGTGTATGTGGTACTGTAAATTGTACGACTGAATATGCATGTGTTACAAGTGGGTATTAAGATGAGTTCAATATACGATAGGTACGAAGACAAGATAGTCCGTATGGGAAGGAATCTAATTACCCTTGCAGAGACCAATCAGTTGTTTCCCGATAACGATGAGTTATGGAATGCAGCTGTTACTGCTGGTAATAAGTTAGTTACGGTTGGAGTGACTTATACTCGTTTCAACGATTTTTCAGATTTAACAGATAAGGAAACGGAAGCTGTTTACACTTACTTAGATGAGTATGGTATTGAACACCCTTCTATTCCTATTGAGTTTTAATAGGGGGTTAATTACCTCGGGTATGGGACAGGGAATCGAATCATCACCAAGTCCACAAGCATATACTATGACATGCGTGAAAACTGAATTCCCATCCCACCAAATTTTACAGGAGAACATATGAAAGATGACAGAATGATGTGGTTTGGGTTTTTTGGACTCATACTTACATGTGCATATATTATATTATTTCTTTAATAAAAACTTGACAATGGGTGTCACTTTTTGGTATACTAATAGAGTAGAAGATTAAAGGAGAAAATATGAAATTATCTAAACTAGTAAACGAAGTCAATAACGAACAAGAGTTGTTGCAATTATGTGACAAACTTTGTGCAGACTTACTTGAGGAACACTTGAAACAATACCCAACTCTTACAGAGTATTCTTTTGAGTATAAAGTGTCTCGTAAATATATCAAAGTTATACAAAACAGTGGACACCAACGTTCAGTTTGGGGTTTCATAAATCGTTTTGAATTTCAAAAAGGAAACACTGGAATCACTTTCAAAAGTGGTGACGTACTAATGTCTGCTGGTTGGGCAACACCAGCGTTGAATGCACCAAGGGGAAACCTTTTCGATGGATACCAAATCATGGGTATGAGAAAATACGGCCCCGACTATTTAAGATAAGGAGTAAAATATGATAATTAAAGATTACGAAGTTTGTTCCCCCGACATGTGTTCGGGTGGAACGTCCCTACAGGGATATAAGAGAACAACCTATGACAGGTTGGTTCAAGTGTTGGGTAAACCAACATTCACTTCTGCAGACCCATATGATAAAGTCAATATGGAATGGGTTATTGATGCAAAGTATTACGATGCAAATAACGTAGACGAAATTGATTATGACGACTGGGAATATGAAACAGTCACAATCTACAACTGGAAGACTGGAAGTGTTCCTT
>Ga0213863_10002313_pt1 | contig 13561 bp, 23 predicted proteins | sample PICome_8_FD_160128 | JGI IMG/M metagenome (GOLD analysis project Ga0213863, IMG submission 160128) | Coastal seawater microbial communities near Pivers Island, North Carolina, United States - PICO497 | ecosystem: Environmental > Aquatic > Marine > Coastal | place: USA: North Carolina... | reverse complement strand
ACGAAGAGAAATTAAAAGATTTAAAAGAATATAAAAAGAAAGCGACAGTTGTATTAACTGAAAATGAAATATTATATAGGGATCTGGATGAAATGAAGATGAAAGTATATGATGAAAGGGCAGCATTGATATTAAAATCTTTTGAGTGGCAGAAACCAAAGAATGAGTATGAAGTAATTAATTGTGCATCGTGATATGATAAAAGAAATAATAGATAAACATTCTCCGGAATGGAAAGATGAAAACTTTAAGGGTTTTAAAACTACAGAGATAATGTATTGTAAAATTGACCATATCATAGCTGTAATTGATGGAAATGAAGAAATGGAAGAATATGTTGTAACATTATTAAGATTGCAAAGATTTATTGAAGATTTACAAAAATGATAGAATTTATAAAAACAATATTATGTTTAGCTTTAAGCTTTGGATTTCATTGCATAGTATGGGAAGATGATTATGTAAAGTCTAAATTCTGGAAAATATATTGGGCAATAGTGTTGTTATGTTTATTTCCTTTAATTATGATGATATGATAAAAAAAGAATGGCACTTTATGCAAACACCAAAAGAAAAAGCATACAACATATTTAAGAAGTTTTACAATGTAGACGGTCAAGATTTTCACAACACACTAACAAGCAAGATAGGTAAACAATGTGCGAAGCTGCATATAAGCCTTATACTAGAAAATGAAATATTAAAACCATCTAACAACATAGAATATTACCAAGAAGTACTAAATGAAATAGAAAAACTATGAGCAAGAAACTAATACAAAAGCTACAACAACTATTAGACAAATTACCAAAGGGTAAAAAAAGAAAATCAATAAGAGAAAAACTACTAAAATTAAAGTTAAGAAATAAATAAATTAAATACGTTATATATATGGAACTAGTAAAGATTAGTAAAGTAAAAGCAAATGAAAGCAATCCCAGATTTATAAAAGACAATAAGTTTAAAAAGCTAGTAAAGTCAATTAAAGACTTTCCGGAGATGCTTAAACTTCGCCCTATTGTGGTTAACAGTGAGCTGGTTGTATTGGGTGGTAATATGAGATTAAAGGCTTGTAAAGAAGCCGGATTAAAAGAAGTCTACATATTAAAAGCTGATGAACTTACAGAAGAACAACAACAAGAGTTTATTGTAAAAGATAACGTGGGGTTTGGAGAATGGGATTGGGATATTTTAGCTAATGATTGGGATGCAAATAAATTAGAAGAATGGGGATTGGATGGATTTCCTTTTGAGGATTTTACGGGAGTTGAAGAACCAGAAATTGAATTTAGCGAATATTTAGATGAATCACATAATTATGTTGTTTTGCTTTTTGACTCTGAAGTTGATTGGTTGTCAGCACAAACTCATTTTAAAATTAAATCTGTTCATTCAATGAGAGCAAACGGAAAACCTTGGTCTAAAGGGATTGGAAGGGTTTTAAATGGAGCGAAATATTTAAGAGATATAAAGGATGAATAACATATACATACCTTCTTACAATAGAGCTGACAAAGTTAGAACTTATGAGTATCTGGGTTGCGGTAAGATAATTGTACCTAAAAGCCAACAGAAAGAATACAGAAAAAGATATGGCGATGCAGTTCAAAGTATTGAAGATAGCAGAGATGGTTCAGTATCTAAAAAAAGAAATGCTGTTTTAGATTTAATTAAAGAAGAACAAAAAGATGGATATGGATGGATTATAGATGATGATCTGGTAAAAGTTAAAAGAAAAAAAGAAAGCAAAGATTTAGATGGTGAAGAAACATTGGAGTTATTAGAAAGGCTATACATAATGGCTAAAGATTGCGATATTAAATATGCGGGAATAGATTACTCACTTGATAATATGAAGCTTAAAGACTATCAACCATTTTCTTTTACTAAAGTTATATTTCATTGTACTTTAATTTGTGAGAATGACGGAATAAGATATGACGAAAGATTTAAGATAAATGAAGATGTTGAGTTTTGGGTACAAAAGTTAAACTCAAACAGAAGACTTTTAAAAGACAATCAATATGCAACTGTAACCTATGGAGAGGATGGGGGAAAAGATAGTGTGATTAAGTATACAAATGATGATAGGAGAGTTTACGCAACTATGTTGAATAACAAATGGGGGGAAAAGATAATGAATTGGAATAAAACAAGGTTTGAATTTAAAACACCAATAAAAGGAGTATGAAAATATATGCACCTAGTTACAAAAGAGCTAAAGGAGTTAAAACTCACAAAATAATAGAAGATATAATTTATTGCGTTCACGAGTTTGAGGCAGATGATTACAAGAAGTTAGGTTATAATGTTGAGGTTATGCCGGACAGTATAAAAGGAAACATAGCAAGGGTGCGTAATTATATGCTTGATAACTATATAGGAGAAAAAGGTTTGATTGTAGATGATGATCTGGAAGCTATAAAAAGATGGAATATAAAAGAGGGAAAGCCAAAACAAGAGATAATTAAAAATATTACGGAATGGGTTGAGCAAGGGTTCAATATGTGCGAAGAAGTAGGGGCTAAACTCTGGGGGGTTAACATATTAGGAGACAAAGGAAGTTATAGAGAATATACACCCTTTAGTTTAACAAATACTGTATCTGCTTCTTTTATGGGATTTTTAAATAATGAATTGAGATTTGATGAAAGATTGCCTTTAAAAGATGACTATGATTATTGCTTGCAGAACTTAAATGAACATAGGAAAATATTAAGAATTAACTATGCTTGTTTAGTGAAGAAAGACCACGGAAATTTAGGGGGATGTGCTGATTATAGAACAATGGGCAGAGAAAAAGAACAAATAAAATTAATGCAAAAGAAATGGGGTTCAAAAATTGTGAAGTTAGATAACACGCAAAAAGGTAAAAAAATAAAAACCTTTGACTTAAATCCTATAATAAAAGCACCAATAAAAGGAGTTTAAATATGAACAAAGATAGACACATAAAAAAAGAAAGCCTATTAAAAGCATTAGAGCAAAGTTTAGGTGTGGTTACAGTAGCTTGTAAGAAAGCAGACGTTCCCAGATCCACTTACTATAAATGGCTAAAGGATGATGAAGTATTTGCAAGGGAAGTCCGGGACATTGAAAATGTAGCATTAGATTTTGCGGAAAGCCAATTACATAAACAGATAGCAGATAACTCAACTGCTGCAACTATATTCTATTTAAAGACTAAAGGCAAAAAAAGAGGATATATAGAAAGGCAAGAGATAACTGGAGCAGATGGAATGCCTACTAACTTTCAAATTGAGATAATTGATAAAACCGAAGATACAGACTAATATAGTTTATAAGCATCTAGCCAACACAGATAAAAAAATTGTAGTTGAACAAGGTGGAACAAGATCTGGTAAGACTTATAATATTCTTTTATGGATTATATTTAATTATTGCTCTCAAAACAATAATAAGATTATAACCATATGCCGGAAATCATTTCCTAGTTTAAGGGCAACTGTGATGCGTGATTTTATGGCTATCCTACAAAACTATAATTGTTATAGTGAGCAGTATCATAACAAGTCTAATTCAGAATATCACCTATTTGGAAACCTAGTTGAATTTATATCTTTAGACCAACCGCAAAAGATTAGAGGGCGGAAAAGGGACTTACTATTTGTTAACGAGGGGAATGAGTTGTATTATGAAGATATGCAGCAGTTATTATTCAGAACACAAGATAGGATAATATTAGACTTTAATCCATCGGATGAATACCATTGGATATATGACAAACTAATACCTAGAGATGATTGTGTATTTTATAAAACAACTTACCTAGACAACCCTTTTATTGAAGCATCGATAAGAAGCGAGATTGAAAGGTTGAGAGATACAGATGAACAGTATTGGCAGATATATGGATTAGGAGAAAGAGCTGCGAGCAGAAGCACTATATTTAAGTATGTTGAGGTTATCCAGATCCCGCAAGAAGCGGAATTGATTGCATACGGAATGGATTTTGGTTACACGAATGACCCAACTACTTTTGTTGCTGTTTATAGCCAAGGGCATAATCTTTATATACAAGAACATCTATATAGAACTCAAATGACTACGAGTGATATAAACAAATTCCTTAAAGAATTAAATCTAACAAGTAAACCAATCTACGCAGATAGTGCAGAACCAAGGCTTATATCAGAACTACGCGCAATGGGTAATAATATATTCCCAAGCATAAAAGGTAAGGATAGTGTAAATGCTGGTATTGACCTACTTAAAAGATACAAGATACATATACTATCAACCTCAACAAATGCCATAAGTGAGTTTAGGAATTATAAGTGGAAAGAGGATAAATCTGGTATGTTGATTAATACTCCGGAGGATAAAAATAACCATATTATTGACCCTTGCCGTTATGCAACCTACTCAATATTAAGCAGACCAAACTTTGGTAAATATGCTTTACATTAAAATAAATTTGTGTATATGTTCATAAAATTGTATATTGTGGTATATTAGTTAAGTTCTTTTACATATTAACTAGCGGAGGCAATTCACTCAAGGAGACAAAACGCACAACTTGTAAGCGAGTATTAGTATTGATAAGTGTTATCGGATGATAAACGTACTTTCGGAGGTACTAGAGAAAATATAGTTTAGCAAGCAATGTGAAAAGATAGCAAACCCAAGCGAGGTATAGGGCGCAGTTGAAAGATACTGAGAAATGAAATCGTATGTGGCTATTGACCGAGTTTGTAAACGAATGAGGTTTAGAGGTATAAACAGATGTTTAGAACAATGCTAGTTTTTATGTAAATTTAAAAAAATAAAACAGATATGACAAAACAAGAAACAGAACAAGAAGTAAAAGAAGTATTTAGCTACTTAGCAGATTTAAGAGATAGTGGTGTAACCAATATGTTTGGTGCATCACCTTATTTAATAGAAGAATTTGGTTTTGATAAAAGAACCGCTGCTAATTATCTTGTATTATGGATGCAATCATATAGAAATGAAAAAGAATAAAACCGGAATAATATTAGTATTAATGTTAGCATTTTTTGTTATAGTATTAAATGCTTTAAATATATATATAAATGGAATGGAGTGATTGCTGTGGAGCAGAAAACCAATGGGATCTGGGAATATGTGCAGAGTGTGGAGAACACGCAGAATTTAATCAAATAGAAGAATAGATATGAAAAAATTATTACACAATTATTTAGTAAAGAAAAGCATTAGACCTTATAAGTTAGTAGCTTTAAGCACTGGTGTTATTGTAGAACATTACCGTAATGGTAAATTAAAAACAGAATATTATGGATTGGTATAGCCCACCGGAATACAAAGATTATGAATGCACAGAATGTGGTGCAGAAATAGATAAACCCGGAGTTTGTTCTGGGACTTGCCACGAAGCAAGTATGATTTAATAGTTAGTTAGTTTTGAGTTAAAAGGTGCATCTTAAATGGTGTGCCTTTTTTTATTATATTTACTATGTATAAAAAACCATTTTAAAAACGTTATATAGATATGAATGTGAAGATTAAAATACCAACATCATTAAAAGATATTACATTAAGGCAATATAAAAAGTTCTTAAAAATTCAAGATAATGAGAAAGACTTGAATTTCTTAAATGCAAAAATGATAGAAATATTTTGCAATATAGAATTAAGAAATGTGATGTTATTGAAAGTACAAGATAGTAATGAGATAACAACTATACTAACAGATTTGTTCGAAGAAAAACCAAAGCTTGTTACTAACTTCCAGATCGGAAAAGTAAAGTATGGATTTCATCCGCAGTTAGATGATTTAACATTAGGTGAGTATATTGATCTGGATACCTTTATTGGAGATTGGGATAATATAGAAAAAGCTATGAATGTTTTATATAGACCTATTCTAGCTAAAATAAAAGACAAATATAGCATAGATGAATATAAGTTAGGGGAAGAAGTTAAGTTATTGGATATGCCAATGGATGCAGTTATTTCATCTGTTTTTTTTTTGTGGAATTTAGGGATAGACTTGTCGAAAACTATGATGAATTATTTGGACAAGGAGGAAACACAAGCCTTGACGCAGTATCTAACTTCACAACCAAATGGGGATGGTATAGCAGCATTTACAGCCTCGCTAAAGGGGACATTACAAGAATTGAAGATATCACTAAATTAAATGTACATAATTGTTTTATGATGCTATCCTTTATGAAAGATAAAGCAGAAGTAGAAGCAAAAAGAATTAAAAAAAATTTTAAATGAGCAACCAAGGAGTAAGAGGGTTTTACCAATTAACCACAACAATAGAAGAACAGCTATTATCGGATGTAAATAATAATACAGTATCTACCGGAGATATAAGTGATGTAAATCTTAACAAGCAAGACATATTTCCTTTGGCTCATATGATTGTAAACAATGTAAGTGTTGAGGAACAAGTGTTGAGGTTTAACATAAGCATATTGGCTTGTGATATTGTAGACCAATCAAAGGATGTAACGACAGATAGATTTACTGGTAATAATAACGAGCAAGATATTCTAAACACACAGCTAGCGGTCTTAAATAGGCTTATACAGAGATTAAGGATGGGTACATTGCATCAAGATATGTATCAATTAGATGGAGTACCTAATTGCACACCATTTTATGACAGATTTGAAAACCAATTAGCCGGATGGAGTGCTTCGATGGATATATTAATTTACAATGATATATATATCTGCTAATGGAATTAAAAAATGTAAATGCTTTTTTAAATGCCTTTGCTAAAAATATAGTTGATAGCGCAAAGAAAAATCTAGTTGATGACCACGATGGACCTAAACAAGGTTCTAAGGGTTTGGGAAGTTTATATGACTCGGTAAGTTATAGTTATAACCAAAGTAAAGAAGAAATAATAATAGGCTTCTTAATGGAGGACTATGGTAAATTTGTTGATAAAGGTGTAAGGGGTAAAACCTCAACATATCCAGAAACCGCATCTGCATTATCTAAATTTCGATATGGATCTGGTAATTTTCCAAAAGGTGGATTACGTAAAGGAATTAATGCTTGGTTGAGGAAAAAAAGATTTCAATGGCGGGATGAAAAAGGAAGATTTATGAGTTATGAAAGTATGACTTATATTATTGCAAGAAGCATATATAACAAAGGTATAAAAGCTAATCTATTCTTTACAAAACCATTTGAAGCTGGATTAAGAAGTTTAACAAAAGATTTAGGAAACGCATTTTTATTAGATGTTGAAAGTGCGATAAATTTTAATGAAAAAAAATAATTATGGATTGGTCATTAGAGATAGCATTTCACTACCCACACAATAGGTTTGCACTAGGGTGGGAATTTATAAATGCAGACAAAGAATATAACTACAACACTATAAAACTTTATTTATTTATAGCTACACTAACACTAGATTTTTAAGATGGCACAATTAGCATTAAGAAACCCACAATTTAAATTTATAGAAGCAAGCTCAAGCGCAAAGTCTGTTGTATGTGAAGTAAGTATTGATAGTACATTAAGATATACTTTGACTAAAAACCTACCTATCATTCTAACGGGAACACAAACAATTAATTTTGATATAGCAGAATTAGCAAGGGATTATATTGAGATAGAATACCAAAGTACATACGCACCACAAACAGTTGATATTTCAACGGTAATAAAAAGTTATACTTTAATAAATGGAGGTGGTACTGAAGTTGATAGTGTTACATATACCGATGTTGGGTTTGAAGCCTATGGAACTTTTGATGAGGGTGCAAATCCAGAAGTACCATTTGGAAGAACAAAACCTACATATTTAATACCTATAAATGAAGATACAGATACCTTTACAATATTTGCTCCAAACAATACTGCTGGTAAATTACCAAGCATAACTGCTTTGAATGGATTAGTTGTTACATCATATACCGGTAGCGATACAAGTGTTACAAATGTTGATGGAGTTGTGTGTAATATTAAAAGAATAGATTGCACAAAATATGGTGATGGTAACAGAATTATTTACATAAACAAATATGGTGTTCAGCAAGACTTGTGGTTTTTCTTAAAACAAACTAGAAACATAGCAAGAACAAATGAGGGTTATAAATCAAACACAATAACCTATCCGAGTGGGGCTGCTGCAAGTTATTCTATTCAAGATGCACCTAACAAAGTATTTAACACACAAGCAAAACAAACACATACTTTAAGCAGTGGGTATTATCCAGAGTTTGCTAATCAACAATTTGAGGAATTGCTATTAAGTGAATTCATATGGTTTAGCACACTAAAAAAAGGAAGTGGTGTTATTATACCGGTAAAAGTTAAAACTTCATCTATTGCGTTTAAAACAAGCGTAAATGATAGATTAATTGAATACACAATAGAGTTTGAAGAAGCATACGATTATATAAACAACATTAGATAATGCGTAGATTACAATTATATATTGGTAATGATAGAGTTGATTTATTTAAGGATGAAAGTGTTCAACTGACCCAAACTATTCAAAATGTAAAAGACATTGCAAAGGTGTTTACTGAATTTACTCAAACATTTGCTGTTCCGGCATCCAGAGTTAACAATAAAATATTTCAGCACTATTATAACTTTGATATTGACTTTGGTTTTGATGCAAGAAATAAAGCAGATGCAAAATTAGAATTAAATGACGCACCTTTTAAGAATGGTAAAATAAAACTTAATAGTGTAGATTTAAAAAATAATGTAGCCCATACATATCATATTACTTTCTTTGGTAATACAGTAAACCTTAAAGATGTTTTGGGTGATGATTTATTAAGCAGTTTGGGTGCATTAGATGATTATTCACAAGTATATGCTTACCAAGATGTTGTAGACACATTACAAGCATTTCCAACCGGAAACAATAATATTGTAGTGCCTTTAATTACACATACAAATAGGCTTATTTATAATTCCGGTTCACATACAACATATGACCCCGAAGCAACAACAAACAATATAAGTCACCACGGATCTGGAACACAAAACCAAAATGGTGTAGATTGGAAGCAGTTTAAATATGCATTAAGAGTGCAAACTATAATAGATGCTATTGAAAGTAAGTATACAATCGCAAATGGTTATGGTTCAGATATTGTGTTCTCAGATGATTTTTTTAATGATGCTACAAATGAAGAATTTGATGATTTATTTTTGTGGTTACATAGGAAAAAAGGTGATGTTGAAACACCTAGTTTTGGGGATGCAAGCTGGACTTTAGTAACAGAATTAGGAACAGAAACAACAAGTGGTGATTATGATGTAATGACACCGGTAGCAAATGTTACAAATGGACAATTAACTATTGATACATCTTTTGGAGATTATAGCTTAGACACACCACAAGTAGATTTATTGTTCACTCCAACACCATTAACAAATTTAATTCCTTATGATGTAAGAGTAACAGAAACAAATACCGGAACTACAGTTACACAAAATGGTATTGTTGGACAATATAGTTTTTATACAAATGAACAATTAGCCGATGGAACATATTCAATAGAAATAAGAAGTGATGTGTTGGTGCAGTTTGCAGCCGGTGGTATAAAATGGACACTAGATGCAGAAGAAAGAGATGATGAACAACAATCATTAAATGGCTCGGTTGTATTTCAAAATGCTGCAACATTTGGAACAAGTGCAGTATTTGAATTTAACATTACACAACAGATACCAAAAATTAAAATTATAGATTTTTTATCCGGTTTGTTTAAGATGTTTAACCTTACCGCCTTTGTGAATGATGTGGGAACAATAGTTGTTAGAACTTTGGATAGCTATTACGCAGCTGGTTCACAAACACCAATAAACATAGATAAGTATTTAGACACTAAAACATCAAAGGTTGAGGTTGCATTGCCCTTTAAAGAAATAAATTTTAGCTATAAAGGATTAGGTACTTTATTTGCTAAACAATTTGAGCAGATATACAATTCTGGATGGGGTTCAATTAGTTATAAATTAAACAATAGAATATATGATGCACCAACAGAGAATTATAAAGTGGAATTGCCTTTTGAACATATGCAGTATGAAAGACTTTATGATATAAACCCAAGTGGATCTGGAGCATCAACAACAGCACAATATGGTTATTTTGTAGATGATAATTTTGAGCCGTATTATGGTGAACCTTTATTATTTTATCCTATTCTAAACACTGGTGAATCAATAAGAATAAGAGATTATGATACCGGAGCTGCACCGGATGATATAACAAGTTATTTTATACCATCAAATAGTTTGGCTTTAGATTGTGCAACAAGTAAAGTAAACATACATTTTCAAAATGAATATAATGAGTATACAGTTAGAGAAGTTGGTGACCCGGCTTGTTTTACTGACACATTATTTGAAACCAAATACAAGACTTACATTCAAGATGTATTTAATGAAAAAAGAAGATTGATAAAAGTTACTGCTTATTTGCCTATGAAAGTTTATTATGATCTGGAATTGAATGATTTGATAGAGCTGGGGCAAGATAGTTACAAAATAAATTCACTTAAAACAGATTTAACAACCGGTAAAACAGAATTAGAATTATTAAATACAATATTATGATTAAGAATATAATTGACTTGTTGCAAGTTGTAGATGGGGGAACTGAAAATATAGAGATAGCAAAAGGAAAATATGCCTTACCTAAAACTTTTAAAGGTCTTATAAAATCAATAAAAAAGAATAAGTAATGATTGAAAAGGATTATACGTTAAAAATAACGACTAAAGATGCAGAGGCTAATTTAAATCAATTAAATAGTACTCTTAAAGAACAGAATGAAATCCTTATTGAATTAGAAAAGGAATTGCTTAAGGTACAAGAAACTCAAAGCAAAACATCTAAAACAAATCTGGAGGGGCAAAGAAGATTAACTAAACAAGCAGACCATCTTAAAAATTCTATTAAAGACCAAAAGCTAGGTTTAAAAAGTCTTAACCTTGAAAGGAGAGAAGCTAACACTACCTTAAGAGATTTAAATAAGACCAATACTGAAAGTATTAATATACGGAGAGGTATTGACAAATTAACTGGTGGTTTAGCAACTAAGGTATTAAAGTTAAAAAAAGGGCTTTTTTCATCAATTAAAGTAATTAAAAATTTTATTGGTGGATTAAGTGGAATACAAAAAGCATTAATTGCAACTGGTATTGGTGCTTTTGCAGTTGCTGTTGGATTAGTTGTTGCGTATTGGGAAGATTTAGTTGCATTATTTGACGATGGTAGTAAAGCATTACAAGACCAAGCAAAAGAAATTAATAAGAATATTGAATTAAATAATATACAATTAACATCATTAGAGAACCAAGAAAAAATTCTTGAATTACAAGGTAAAAGTACAAAAGCAATAAAGGAGGAAAAAAAGAAAATTTTAATATTACAACAAGAGGAAAATAGGCTTTTACTTGAAAATCTTAAAACACAATTATTAAGAGAAAAAGAACAACAAAAGGAATTAACTTTTTATGAAAAATCAAAAATAGAATTAGCAAAAATCTTTGGTGGTTTAGGCGGACAAGCTATTGCAACCGCTAATGCTTTTAAACAAACCGAAGAAGAAGCTGAAAAGTTAAAAGTAATACAAGATTTAATAACTAAAGCAAAAACTGATGACCAAAAAATAACAATTAAATTGTTAGAAATGGAAAAAAAGGCATCAGATGTAAAAAAGAAAAATGCTAAAGATGAAGCGAAAGCAATAGAAAAGGCAGAGAAAGAAAAAGCAGCCGCAATAGAAAGAATAAGAAAAGGATTAATTGATACAGAAGCTGAAGAACGTGCAGAAAAGTTAAGATTAATACAAGAAGATTATGATGAACAGATAGCATTAGCCGCTAAATTTTATGGAACTAATTCTATAAAAATATTAGAATTAAGGGCAGCACAAAAAGCAGCTATAGATGCTCAACAAGAAGAGTTTGATACAGAGGATAAAGAAAGACAAGATAAAATTGATAAAGAAGAAAAAGAAAGGAAAGATAAAAAATTAAAAGATGATGAAAAAATAGCAAAAGCTAAAGCAGAATTGCAAAATCAATTAGCGGGAGAAGTTGGAAATGCTATTAGTACAATAGGAAATTTATTTGAAGAGGGAACTGCGGCATCAAAAGCATCTGCACTAGCAGAGATTGCTATTGGAACCGGTATGGGTTTTATAAATGCCCTTGACATTGCACAAAAAAGTGCAAAAGGTACTGGACCCGCAGCAGCATTTGCTTTCCCAATATTTTATGCATCACAAATAGCTGCAGTTTTAGGAGCGGTATCACAAGCCAAAAATATATTATCTACTGTGAAAGGTGGGGGTGGATCTGGAGGAAGTGCATCAGCACCAACAGAGGGAACATCCGGAATTGCACCACAAATACCAGCATTTAATATAGTGGGTGCAAGTGGTGAAACACAATTAGCAGATGCTATTGGAGGACAAACACAAAGACCATCAAGGGCATACGTAGTTTCAAGTGATGTTAGTACTGCACAAGAATTAGACAGAAACATTATAGAGGGTGCGAGTATTGGATAAATGCAAAATTAAAAATTAAAAACGTTATATATTTATGAAGATAATTGAACTTATTTTAGACGAAGAACAAGACGATATTGGAGTAGAAGCAATTTCTATTGTAGAAAGTCCGGCGATTGAAAGCGACTTTGTTGCATTAAAGAACCAAGAAATTAAACTTGCAGAAGTAGATAAAGAAAAGAAAATACTAATGGGTGCTTTATTAATCCCAAATAAACCTATCTACAGAAATGGTGCAGAAGGAGAATATTACATATATTTTTCAAAAGATACTATCGTAAAAGCATCACAAATGTTCTTACAGAAAGGAAACCAAAGTAACTCAACATTAGAACACGATGAAGTATTAAGCGGACTAACTTTAGTTGAGAGCTGGATTGTAGAAGACAAGGAGAAAGACAAGACTGCATTATATGGATTAGAAGTACCACTAGGAACTTGGATGGGCAGTGTAAAAGTAAACAATGATGAGATCTGGAATGAGTATGTTAAATCAAATAAAGTTAAGGGCTTTTCTATTGAAGGTTACTTTGCAGACAAAATGGAAACACCTAAGGATAAAACATTAGAAGACTTAATGAGTGAAGATGATATTTTACTTAATAAGATAAAAGACATACTTAATGCAGAGAACTAAAAACAATAAAATATTTATTCCCAGTAGAACATCACCTAAGGGCGGAGGACGTGGATGTTTATGTTGGGATACTAATAAGTATTCTAGTGAGTGCTGTGATGGCTCTATGCAAGCACAAGGGATAGGAGTTATAACAAGAACAGACTGAAAATGCAAATTTTAATTTAATAACCGTTATATAAATAGTATGAAAGCAAATCAAATGTTAAACGAAATAAAAACGCTTCTTAATATAGAAGTTAAACTTATGGAAATGAAGTTAGAAAACGGCACAGTAGTAAGTGCTGAATCCTTTGAAAAAGGAAACGAAATATTCATAGTTACTGACGATGAGAAAGTAGCGATGCCAGTAGGCGAATATATTTTAGAAGATGGAAAATTATTAGTTGTTGAAGAAGAGG
>Ga0213863_10002311_pt1 | contig 13566 bp, 8 predicted proteins | sample PICome_8_FD_160128 | JGI IMG/M metagenome (GOLD analysis project Ga0213863, IMG submission 160128) | Coastal seawater microbial communities near Pivers Island, North Carolina, United States - PICO497 | ecosystem: Environmental > Aquatic > Marine > Coastal | place: USA: North Carolina | collected... | reverse complement strand
TTCATCAGGAAAATTACTGTTTTCTGCTAGGGTTATCCCTTATCGTGGTTCATGGTTAGATTTCGAGTTTGATCAAAAAGATATTGTCTTTGCTAGAATTGATAGAAGAAGAAAAATAGCATCAACCATAATATTGAGAGCTCTTGGCTATGATACAAAACAAATACTGGATTTATTTTATGATAATAATACCGTTACCATCGAAAAAGGTAATTTCTTTATTGATCAAAAATTAGATGACCTCAAAGGAAGCATAGCTGCATTTGATATCAAACATAAAAGCAAAGTAATTGTTCAAAAAGGAAAACGTATAACTGTTAGACATATAGATGCAGCAAAGACTTCTAAAATGAAGTCATTCCAAGTCCCAACAGAATTTTTGTGGGGTAAAAGAGTTTGCAATGATGTGATTGACCAAGATACAGGTGAAGTTATTCTATCTTGCAACCAGCAAATCACCCAAGAGTTGGTGGAAACTATTTTAGATTCCAACCTGAAAAAATTTGAAATACTCCACACCAATGAGCTAGATCGAGGACCATTCATATGTAATACATTAGATATTGATCCTACAGTAGATCAAGAAACAGCTTTGATAGAAATCTATAGAATGATGCGTCCTGGTGAACCGCCTACAAAAGATGCGGCATCTCAATTATTCTCTAACTTATTTCAGTCTGTAGACAGATATGATCTTTCGTCTGTAGGAAGAATGAAGTTTAATACTAGAGTTGGAAGAACAGAGACAGAAGGAGAAGGAACATTATCTAACGAGGATATTATTGAAGTACTTAAAACCTTAATAAATATTAGAAATGGATTTGATACCGTCGATGACATTGACCATCTTGGCAATAGAAGAGTTAAATGCGTCGGAGAAATGGTTGAGAATGTATTTAGAATTGGATTAGTTAGAGTTGAAAAAGCTGTAAAAGAGAGAATGAGTACTATGGAGCTAGCTGAAAAACTTCAACCGAAAGATATTGTTAACTCAAAACCAATTACTGCAACTCTCAAAGAATTCTTTGGAACAAGTCAGTTATCTCAGTTCATGGATCAAAATAATCCATTAGCGGAGATTACTCATAAAAGAAGGATATCTGCGTTAGGACCTGGTGGACTTACAAGAGAAAGAGCTGGTTTTGAAGTAAGAGATGTACACCCAACTCATTATGGAAGGGTTTGTCCTATCGAGACTCCTGAAGGACCTAATATTGGACTTATTAATTCTTTGGCCACATTCTCCAGAACCAATGATTATGGTTTTCTTGAAACTCCATACAGGATCGTAGAAAAAGGTAAAGTTAAAAAAGAAATACAATGGCTATCAGCTATTGAAGAGAGCAAATATGTTATCGCTCAAGCAAACACTGAATTAGATAAGACTGGTAAAATAGTCGGAGATCTTATTTCATGTAGAAATAATAATGAATTTATGATTTCTGCGCCAGAAAAAGTGCAACTCATGGACGTTTCTCCAAAACAAGTTGTGTCAGTAGCTGCAGCTTTGATACCATTTCTTGAGCATGATGATGCGAACAGAGCATTAATGGGCTCAAACATGCAGAGACAAGCGGTTCCTATATTAAAGCCAGAGAAACCATTAGTTGGCACCGGCATTGAAAAAACTGTTGCTATAGATTCTGGAGCATCATTCACAGTTAACAGAGGTGGTACTGTGGATTATGTTGATGCATCTAGAATTATCGTAAATGTTAATGAAGAAGAAGTTATTGGTAATAATGATACAGGTGTTGATATATACCCATTAACCAAATACACAAGAACAAACCAAAATACATGTATAAACCAGAGACCTTTGGTAGCGACTGGTGATATTGTTGAAAAAGGCGATGTAATAGCAGATGGCCCATCAACAGATTTAGGTGAATTAGCATTAGGTCAAAACCTATTAATTGCCTTCATGCCTTGGAATGGTTACAACTTTGAAGATTCAATTTTAGTTTCAGAAAGAGTAGTTCAAGAAGATAGATTCACATCAATTCATATTGAGGAATTAGAATGCGTTGCTAGAGATACTAAACTAGGGTCTGAAGAGATTACATCGGATATACCAAATGTTAGCGAGAGTTTATTAGGAAAACTTGATGAATCTGGTATTGTTTATGTTGGAGCAGAAGTCAAAGCAAGCGATATTCTTGTTGGTAAAGTAACTCCAAAAGGAGAGAGCCAGTTGACTCCAGAAGAGAAATTGTTGAGAGCTATATTTGGAGAAAAAGCTTCTGATGTAAAAGATACATCTTTAAAAGTTCCTTCAGGGATGGATGGAACAGTTATTGATGTAAGGGTGTTTACAAGAGAAGGAATTGATAAAGATAAAAGAGCGCTAGAAATACAAGATGAAGCTATAAGTTCTGCTAGAAAAAATCTTGAGGATGAACTAAGAATTAATCAAGAAAATATTTATAATAGAACAAGAAAAATTTTAATAAGTAAACAGGCTACAAAAGGGCCAAAAGATTTCAAACCAAACTCAAAAATATCACAATCTTTTCTAGATAGTATTGAGGATCATGACTTGTTCACATTCGTCATGAAAACAGAAGCTGGCAATATTGCGCTAGCCGCAATGCAAAATCAGTTTGAAAAGTTATCTGAAAAGTTTACTGAAGATTTAGACCAAATTACTCAAAAAATATCTCAGCATGATGATTTGGGCCCGGGCATACAGAAAAAGGTAAAAGTATATTTAGCGGTAAAAAGAACGTTACAACCAGGTGATAAGATGGCAGGCAGACATGGAAACAAAGGAGTGATATCACAAATTGTTCCTGTCGAGGACATGCCTCATACAGCAGATGGACGCCCAGTTGATGTTGTTTTGAATCCTCTTGGTGTTCCCTCGCGAATGAATGTAGGACAAGTTTTAGAGACTCATTTAGGTTGGGCAGCAAAAGGAATTGGTTTTAAAATTGCAGATATGATGGATGAGCAGTCACAAACACAATCGAAAAAATTGAAATCATACCTAGGAGAAGTATATTCAACATGCCCCGGTTTTGATAAACATGATTTGAAGAGTTTTTCTGATGAAGAAATAAATACTCTTGCTAATAATCTTAAAGATGGAGTACCAATGGCGACACCAGTTTTCGATGGTGCTTCTGAGGCTGAAATTAAGTCCATGTTAGAATTAGCTGATTTACCAGAAAGTGGGCAAGCAGTTCTTTTTGATGGAAGAACTGGTGAGATGTTTGATAGGCCAGTAACAATAGGATATATGTATATTATAAAACTTAATCATCTTGTTGATGATAAAATGCATGCGCGATCTACTGGGCCATATAGTTTAGTAACCCAACAACCTCTTGGAGGAAAAGCCCAATTTGGAGGCCAAAGATTTGGCGAGATGGAAGTGTGGGCTCTACAAGCATATGGAGCAACTCATACATTGCAAGAGATGTTGACTGTTAAGTCAGATGATGTAGCTGGAAGAAATCGCATATACAAAAATATAGTAGATGGTGATTTTTCTACGGACCCGCATGTACCAGAATCATTCAACGTATTGTTGAAAGAAATCAGATCGCTTGGAATTAATATAGATTTAGATCTAGAGAATAAGGAAAATTAAGGAGTTTATTATGAAAGACATGTTGAATTTGTTTAAAAAAACTACCAAAGAAGATGATTTTGATCATATAAAAATTTCTTTAGCTTCTGCCGACTTAATGAGATCTTGGTCTTATGGTGAAGTGCGCAAACCTGAAACAATTAATTATAGAACATTTAAGCCAGAGAGAGATGGCTTATTCTGTGCAAAAATCTTTGGCCCCATAAAAGACTACGAATGCTTATGCGGAAAATATAAAAGGCTGAAGCATAGAGGTGTTATTTGTGAAAAATGTGGTGTTGAAGTAACATTATCCAAAGTCAGAAGGGATAGAATGGGGCATATAGAACTTGCATCACCTGTTGCTCATATTTGGTATCTAAGATCACTACCATCAAGAATTGGATTAATGTTAGATATGACGCTCAGAGAAATTGAGAAAGCACTTTACTTTGAAGCGTATATCGTAATAGATGGAGGTTTAACTCCTTTAGAAAAAGGTCAGTTACTATCAGAAGATGCATATCAACAGGCAGTAGCTGAATATGGTTCAGATATGAAAGTTGGTATGGGCGCAGAAGCAATCATGGAGCTTTTACAAGAGATTGAATTAAAGAAAACTTTTGAAGACTTAAAAGATGAAATCGCAAATACCAAGTCACAGGCGAAAAACAAAAGAAATGTTAAACGTTTAAAATTAATTGAATCTTTTATTAAATCTGGTAACAAACCAGAATGGATGATATTGAGCGTCCTCCCTGTTTTACCTCCAGATTTAAGACCACTTGTACCACTTGAGGGCGGAAGATTTGCAACATCTGATTTAAATGATTTATATAGAAGAGTTATTAACCGAAACAATAGGTTAAAAAGATTGTTAGAACTCAAAGCTCCAGAGATCATTGTTCGAAATGAAAAAAGAATGTTACAAGAGTCTGTAGATGCATTACTTGATAATGGAAGAAGAGGTCGTGCAATAACAGGTACCAATAAGAGACCACTTAAGTCTCTTGCAGATATGATTAAAGGCAAGGGTGGCAGATTTAGACAAAATTTACTTGGCAAAAGAGTCGATTATTCCGGCAGATCGGTTATCGTTGTAGGACCAACACTACGTTTGCATCAATGTGGTATACCTAAAAAAATGGCCCTAGAATTATTTAAACCTCACATATTTGGAAAATTACACCTCAGAGGAATCACAACAACTATTAAGGCAGCGAAAAAAGTTGTAGAAAAAGAAGGCGAAGAAGTTTGGGATATATTAGATGAAATTATCAAAGAATACCCAGTAATGTTAAATAGGGCTCCGACTCTTCATAGACTCGGCATACAAGCATTTGAGCCAATTTTGATTGAAGGAAAAGCTATACAATTGCATCCATTGGTTTGTGCGGCATTTAATGCTGATTTTGACGGAGACCAAATGGCAGTTCATGTACCTTTATCTCTAGAAGCTCAGGTTGAAACAAGAGTGTTGATGCTATCTAGTAATAACATATTATCGCCATCGAATGGCAGCCCAATCATTGTACCCTCACAAGATATCGTATTGGGAATTTATTATATGTCTAGAGAAAAACCTAATGCGTTAGGAGAAGGAATGATGTTTAGCGATGTTGAAGAAGTCCATAGAGCTTATCAACAGAAAATAATAGATCTTCAAGCTAAAATAAAAGTAAGGATAGAAGTTAAGGAAAGAGAAGATGATGATTTACCTGCTAAACCTGTTATAGTTTCAACAACTGTTGGAAGAGCTGTTTTAGCAGAAATACTCCCTAAAAACATCCCATTTACTTATATAAATAAAGATTTAAATAAAAAGGCAATTTCAGAATTATTTGATGCTTCATATAGATTAGCTGGTCTAAAAGCCACTGTGCTATTAGCAGATCAAATTATGTATACAGGCTTTAAATATTCAACTATCGCAGGTGTCTCTATTGGTGTTAACGATATGGTAATTCCTCAACAGAAAACAAAAATGGTTACAAGCGCCGAAAAGGAAGTTAAAGACATAGAAAAACAATATAACTCAGGTCTTTTAACATCAGGTGAAAGATACAACAAAGTTGTTGATATATGGTCACATACAAATGATCAAGTTTCTCAGGCAATGATGAAAGAACTGGGAACTCAAACATCAAAAATAAAATCTGGAAAATCAATCGAACATAAATCCTTTAATTCCATTTATATGATGGCGGATTCTGGAGCAAGAGGATCTGCTGCACAAATCAGACAATTATCTGGAATGAGAGGATTAATGGCAAAACCAGATGGATCAATTATTGAAACACCTATTACTGCTAATTTTCGAGAAGGTTTGGATGTAATGCAATATTTTATATCAACACATGGAGCAAGAAAAGGATTGGCAGATACTGCACTCAAAACAGCAAACTCTGGGTATTTAACAAGGCGTCTCGTTGATGTATCCCAAGATCTGGTTGTAGTTGAAGATGACTGCGGTACTGAATCTGGAATTTTAATGAAACCGTTAATTGAAGGTGGTGATATTGTCGAGCCTCTCAAAGAAAGAGTGTTAGGTAGAACTCTATTAAAAGATTTAAGTAAACCAGGGTCAACTGATATTATTCTTGAGGCAGGAACTTTGCTGGATGAGAAAAATGTTGCGCTGTTGGAACAAAATGCAATAGATGAGGTTTGGGTTAGATCTGCTATTACTTGCGAAACTAGGTATGGAATCTGCGCTAAATGTTATGGAAGAGACTTAGCAAAAGGTAGATTAGTATCATCCGGGGAAGCAGTTGGAGTAGTTGCAGCACAGTCAATTGGCGAACCTGGAACTCAATTAACAATGAGAACATTCCATATTGGTGGTGCCGCTTCTAGATCTGTTGCAGCAAATAGCATAGAGGTCAAGACCTCTGGAACAGCTAGATATCATAATCTAAATGTTGTAAAAAATACTAAGAAGGATAATGTCGTAATTTCTCGTTCTGGTGAATTAGGTATTCTTGATGATACTGGAAGAGAAAAAGAAAGATATAAAATCCCTTATGGGGCTGTAATTACCATTGATGATAACGAAAAAGTTGAGATGGGCCAAACAACAGTTACATGGGATCCCTATACAACCCCAATAATCACAGAAACCGCTGGTATAGTGAAATTTGTCGATTTTGTTGAGGGAGTGAGTATGGAAAAAGTTACTGATGATCTAACAGGTATTTCTTCTGTTACAATTAAAGATCAAACCAGTGTTTCTTTTGATAAAAACTTAAAACCAATGGTTACTCTTGTTGATGATAAAGGAATGGATTTAAACATTACAAATTCCAGTTTGCCAGCACATTATATACTACCGTCAAGATCTAATGTGACTCTTACAGATGGTCAAAAAGTTGGTGTAGGTGATACGATTGCAAGAACACCAAGAGAGACATCTGGTACTCGAGATATTACCGGTGGTTTGCCACGAGTAGCTGACCTATTTGAAGCCAGAGTCCCTAAAGATAAAGCAGAGTTAGCAGAAAAAACTGGTGTCGTATCTTTTGGCAAGGAAACAAAGGGTAAAAGAAGATTGGAAATAACATTTAAAAACGAAGATGGTATTGATGAAAAACATATACAAATGTTGGCTAAAACAAAACTTCTGAATGTTTTTGAAGGAGCAAAAGTTGAAAAAGGTGAAATAATTTCTGAGGGAGAGTTAGACCCACATGATATTCTTCGCTACAGAGGAATCACACAATTAGCAGAGCATATTGTAAAAGAAGTACAAGATGTCTATAGGCTTCAAGGTGTAGCTATAAATGATAAACACATTGAAGTAATACTTCGTCAAATGCTCAAGAAAATTGAAATAGAATCAATTGGCGACACAGATTTAATTGTTGGCGAACAAATGGAAAAAAATGCAATCCTAGGAATTATTGATGATTTAAAATTATCTAATCCCTCGGCTCAACTACCAACATATAGATCTGTTTTATTAGGTATCACAAAAGCATCCCTTGTAACAGATTCATTTATTTCTGCTGCGTCATTCCAAGAAACAACAAGAGTTCTGACAGATGCTGCAGTTAACGGTAAAAAAGATTTCTTGAGAGGGTTAAAAGAAAATGTAGTTGTTGGTAGATTGATTCCATGTGGCACAAGCTTATCTTCACAAAGAAATGAATCTAAATATGATAAAACTGCCCAAATAGAAAAAGAACTTGCGGAAGAAATGACCGCATTTACAGATAATAAAAATGAGGTAATAGAAGAAGATATCCCAGCAGAACCAGTTTAAACAGTATATTCATAGATTACCTGTAAAAGCTGAACTTTTTGTGAGATCTTTGTTGCAATATAAGCTTGACAGCTATATGCTGTGCGAATAGAATTTTTGCATATAATTTAATAAATATGACTACAATTAATCAATTAGTTAGAAAACCGAGACGAGATAAAGTTTACAAAACTGCTGTCCCCGCCTTGGAAGCGTGTCCTCAACGACGAGGCGTTTGTACTCGTGTATATACAACGACGCCTAAAAAACCGAATTCTGCATTACGTAAAGTAGCTAGAGTAAAATTAACAAATGGACAAGAAGTTACCTCATATATTGGTGGTGAAGGACATAACCTGCAAGAGCATTCAGTTGTTGTTATAAGAGGCGGAAGAGTAAAAGATTTACCTGGAGTTAGATACCATGTTGTAAGAGGTAGTCTTGATACACAAGGTGTCGAAAATAGAAAACAAGGTAGATCAAAATATGGAACCAAAAAACCTAAAACATAAAAAGAAATTATGCCTCGTAAAAAACTCATACTAAAAAAAACGTTAAAACCAGATCCTATTTTCAATAGTACAGTGGTATCTAGATTCACGAATATGATTATGTCTGATGGCAAAAAAAGGACAGCTGAAAAAATCATTTATGCTGCGTTGGAAATAATGGGTGAAAAGAATAAAGCTGATCCACTCTCAATGATGGAAAAAGCTCTGCAAAATGTTGGCCCAACTGTAGAAGTAAAATCTCGAAGAGTTGGCGGATCAAACTATCAGGTCCCAATTGAAGTTAACCCTAGAAGGAAATTATCTCTAGCTATGAGATGGATACTTGATGCTGCTTTAAAAAGAAATGAAAAAGCTATGAAAAATAAATTGGCATCTGAATTGTTAGATGCATGTGAAGGTAAAGGCTCCGCCGTTAAAAAGAGAGAAGATGTTCATAAGATGGCCGAGGCTAATAAAGCTTTTGCACATTATAGGTGGTAAGAATGGCTAGAACTACACCATTAGAGAATTATAGAAATATAGGTATCATGGCTCATATTGATGCTGGTAAAACAACTACAACTGAAAGAATATTATATTACACTGGTGTTTCTCATAAAATCGGTGAAGTTCACGATGGTGCCGCAACAATGGACTGGATGGAGCAAGAACAAGAAAGAGGAATCACAATTACCTCAGCTGCTACAACATGTTTTTGGAAAGGAAGCATGGCACAATTTCCAGAACATAGAGTTAACATTATTGATACTCCTGGTCATGTTGATTTTACTATTGAAGTAGAAAGATCATTGAGGGTTTTAGATGGTGCAGTTGCTGTGTTTTGTGCAGTTGGTGGTGTTGAACCTCAATCAGAAACAGTCTGGAGACAAGCAAATAAATATAAAGTTCCTAGAATGGTATTTGTTAATAAAATGGATAGGGCTGGAGCAGATTTTTTTAGGGTTGTTGATCAAATAAAAACTAGATTAGGATCGACGCCTGTCCCATTACAAGTCCCAATTGGTTCAGAAGATACTTTTAAAGGTGTAGTTGACCTATTATCAATGAAAGCAATTATTTGGGATGAAGAGTCAATGGGCATGAAGTTTGATACCCAAGAAATACCAGCAGACCTTTTAGATAAAGCTAAAGAATTAAGAGAACAATTATTAGAGACTGCAGCAGAAGCAAGCGAAGAACTTATGGATGAGTATCTTAATAATGGTGATTTACCAGTAGAAAAAATTATAGATGGTTTAAGAACAAGAACCTTGGCAAACGAGATTGTGCTAGCTATGTGTGGCACTGCATTTAAAAATAAAGGTGTACAAGCTATGCTTGATGCCGTTATTCATTTTATGCCATCACCATTGGATGTCCCTGCTATTAAAGGTATTCTCGATGATAAAGATGAGACAGAAGCAGAAAGAAAGTCATCAGATGAAGAACCATTTTCATCTTTAGCATTTAAGATTGCCACCGATCCATTTGTTGGATCATTAACATTCTTTAGGGTTTATTCAGGAGTATTGAAAGCAGGAGACACTGTTTATAATGCTGTTACTCAAAAGAAAGAGAGAATTGGTAGAATACTTCAAATGCATGCTAATTCTAAAGAAGACGTTAAAGAAGTAAGAGCAGGCGATATAGCTGCAGCTGTTGGTCTAAAGCAGGTAACCACTGGTGACACATTATGTACACCTGATTCAATAATTACCCTTGAAAGAATGGAATTTCCTGAGCCAGTAATATCTATAGCTGTTGAACCAAAAACAAAAGCAGATCAAGAAAAAATGGGTCTAGCTTTAAGCAAGTTAGCGCAGGAAGACCCATCATTTAAAGTGGCAACCGATCAAGAGTCAAATCAAACAATCATTTCAGGCATGGGTGAGCTGCATTTGGAAATAATTGTAGATAGACTAAAAAGAGAATTTTCAGTTGAAGCTAATGTAGGCAAACCACAGGTGGCATATAGAGAAACAATTAGAATACCAATAGAGCAAGAGGCTAAATATGTAAAACAAAGTGGTGGTCGTGGCCAATATGGACATGTTTGGCTTAAATTAGAACCTCAAGAATCAGGGAAAGGGTTCGAGTTTGTAAATGAAATTGTTGGTGGTGCTATACCAAGAGAATTTATTAATCCAGTAGAAAAAGGTATTGTTGAGCAAATGGAAAATGGCGTCATAGGTGGTTTTCCTGTAGTTGATGTAAAAGTCACATTATTTGATGGTTCTTTCCATGATGTTGACTCCAGTGAAGTAGCATTTAAAGTTGCTGGTTCACAGGCATTCAAGGAAGGAGCTAAAAAAGCTAAACCAGTTATACTTGAGCCAGTTATGTCAGTAGAAGCTGTAACTCCTAAAGATTACCTAGGAGATGTAACTGGAGATTTAAACAGAAGAAGAGGTATTGTGTTAGGAATGGAAGACACTGTAATGGGAAATATAGTAAAAGCTGAGGTCCCGCTGTCAGAAATGTTTGGCTATTCAACTTCATTGAGATCAATGTCACAAGGAAGAGCAACATATACTATGGAATTCACAAAATATGCAGAGTTACCATCTAATGTAGCAGAAGCATTAATTCAACAGGCATCATAATGGTTACTAAAAAAGATACAGATACAGCAAGTAAAACTAAAGCAACAAAGAAAAAAGTAACGGTGGCTAAAAAACCAACCGTTAAAACTTCAGCAGTTAAAAAGAAAGCAGCGGTTGCTAAAAAAACAACTTCTAAAACAACAAAAACTAAAAAGACTGTGGAAACAAAAAAGCCTGTAGAAAGCAAGAAAAAGAATACTCAGACAATTAGAATCAGGTTAAAGACTTTTGATCATAAGTTAATTGATATATCTGCTAAAGAAATTGTTGAAACAGCAAAAAGAACTGGAGCAAGAGTGCTTGGACCAATACCTTTGCCTACTAGAAAAGAAAGATTCACTATATTAGTGTCTCCTCATGTAGACAAGGATGCTAGGGACCAGTATGAGATAAGAACTCATAAAAGACTAATGGATATAGTTGAGCCTACAGATAAAACAGTGGATGCATTGATGAAGCTAGACCTAGCTGCTGGGGTTGATGTGCAGATTGAATTAAATTAGTATTTTTCTTTAAAAATCATACATAAATTGTTGAATATATGTTAAGATTCAGCACATTTTACGTAAAAAAACTGTAATATAACTAACTTTATCATTTTGAGGATAATAAAATGAGTTTGGGCATGATAGGTCAAAAGGCCGGGATGACAAGAATATTCGATAGTACTGGTATATCTGTGCCTGTTACTGCAATTAGTGTTACGCCAAATCAAATTACACAAATCAAAACAATGGAAACGGATGGCTATAAGGCTGTCCAAGTTTCATATGGTCAGAAAAAAGAATCAAAAATTAATAAGGCCATTTTAGGTCATTACAAGAAAGCCTCAGCAACACCTGGAAAAGGTTTAATTGAGTTTAGGTTAAATGACAAAGAAATTGATGGTTTAGAGGTAGGCAAATCAATAGACCTGAGTTTGTTCAAAGAGGGAGAACATGTAGATATTACTGGAACAACACTAGGGAAAGGTTTTCAAGGTGGCGTCAAAAGACATCACTTTAAAACACAAGATGCTACACATGGTAATTCATTATCACATCGCGCCTTAGGCTCAACTGGTCAATGTCAAGATCCTGGTCGTGTCTTTAAAGGCAAAAAGATGGCTGGGCAACTGGGCAACGTTAGAAATACAATCCAAAATTTAGTTATAGTAAAAATACTTCTAGAAGAAAATACAATCTTGGTAAAAGGATCAATACCTGGTCATGATGGTTCTAATGTAATAATTAAGCCTACAAGAAAAAAATATACTCCAAAAGAAATTCTAACAAAACAAAGTATTACGAATGAAGACTCAGAAGATACAAAAGCAAATGAATCATCAGTAGATATTAATAAAGTTGAGAAAACTACTGAGCTAGAGAAAACTAAAGAGAGTAAAGAATAGAAATGACTGCAATTGATCTTAAAAAAATATTTAATAAAGAATTTAATGAGTCTCTTGTTCATCAAGTAGCTACTGATTATATGTCAAATCAAAGGTCTGGAACAAAAGCTCAAAAAAATAGATCTGCTGTTAGTGGCGGTGGTGCAAAGCCAAGGCCTCAAAAAGGATCTGGAAGAGCAAGAGCTGGAACTACTAGAGGACCTATTTGGAGGAGTGGTGGAGTTACATTTGCTGCCTCACCAAAACAATATAATAAAAAAATTAATAAAAAAATGTATAGGAATGCTATGAATTGTATTCTATCTGAATTAGTTAGAAAGAATAGAATGGTCTGTGTTGATGACTTTAACGTTACAGAGCCAAAAACTAAAGCGTTCATTTCTGAGCTTAATAAATTAAAGATAGAAAATACTTTATTGATAGTGCATGAAGAAAAAATAAATGTTTTTTTAGCAGGAAGAAATCTTAAAAATGTTGAAATTGTTAGTCCGTTAGGTGTAAATCCTCATAATCTAATGAGATATGATAATGTGATCATAGACTCTAAAGTTATTGATAAAGTTCAGGGGATGGCATCATGAATGATGAAAGATTAATGAATATAATAGTATCGCCAAGAGTGTCAGAAAAGGCAACTATTAAAGCAGACACTGAAAACCAGCATGTGTTTTCAGTTTTAAAAGATGCTAATAAATTAGAAGTAAAAAAAGCTGTTGAAAAAATGTTTGAAGTAAAAGTAGAAGAAGTTAGAATCTTAAATTGTTCAGGCAAACTAAAACGTGTTGGTAGAAAATTTGGTAAAACAAAAGATTGGAAAAAGGCATACGTCAGACTTAAAGATGGTTTTGATATTAGCTATGGAGAAACAGAGGCTCAATAATGGCATTAATTAGATCAAAACCAACTTCACCGGGAAGAAGATTTAGAGTTAAGGTTAGCAACCCAGAACTTCATAAGGGAAAACCTTGTGAGTCATTGATAGCTAAACTTAGTAAAACAGGTGGCCGTAATAATAAAGGTAGAATTACTACTAGGCATATAGGTGGTGGACATAAAAGAAGCTATAGAATAATAGATTTTAAGCGTGACAAGGATAATATTGCAGCTAAAGTTGAAAGACTAGAGTATGATCCAAACCGAAATGCTAATATTGCTCTTTTGCTTTATATTGATGGAGAAAGAAGATACATAATTGCTCCTAAAAATTTAAAAGCAGGTGACTCTGTTATGTCTGGGAAAGATTCCGATATATCTGTTGGAAATTCTCT